>Ga0123341_1000995_pt1 | contig 20020 bp, 17 predicted proteins | sample Turbeapinknodule_FD_89959 | JGI IMG/M metagenome (GOLD analysis project Ga0123341, IMG submission 89959) | Root nodule microbial communities of legume samples collected from Mexico - Turtle bean Mexico pink nodule | ecosystem: Host-associated > Plants > Roots > Nodule | place: Mexico: Nepantla...
TATAACAAATTATAATAAACTAAATTATACTGATACAAACATAATAAACTAAAATATATTAACATAAAGAATACAATAAATTAAATACAACCATGACAACAATATTTTTTTAAATATTTTAAACATAGAAAATAAAATATAACTAATAAAAAAAGACTGGAAATTAAACATGCAACTGCAACCAAGATCAAACAAAAAAAAAATTAACAAAATTATTTGAACATACTGGAAATATGAAGAACAGCTTGAAAAATTCAACATGCCTTCAAAGCAAAGTAGCAACACCTACAAAAGAAAATGGAAAATACATTATTGATGTAAAATCGATTTCTGTACACATACAAATAAGCGTGGAATCGATTTAGCCATAAAAGGTAAGACAAAATCGTTTAAGGGGCTTAATATATATTTAACAGAATAGAGTAGGGTGTTAGGAAAAGGAAAAATTGATTAAGACTCTTATTACATGGGAATCGATTCAGCAATCTTCTATCATATCAGGTAAAGAGAATTGATTAGGCTTATTAGGTAAGAAGGAAATGAAATTGATTAGGATTTGTATAAGTGAGAAAATCAATAATTTAACTAATACATATACAACAAATAATTATGGTGTCCATTATAAACGATTTATAATCGATTATATATTGAAAATCGATTATTTTGATTGTGTTTTAAGTATTAAAATCGATTGTTTAAAAAGAAAATTCTCTATTGCTTATCTATCAAGAATAAACAAAGTTTTGTCGTATTGAGAAGAATCAAACAACCTTTCAAAAGAAGAAACTATGTGAGAAGAAGCAAGTGAGTATGAAAAATAAAAAATAAATGTATAGAGGCCTATTTTGAATTGATTCAACTTCAACTACCAAGTTCAACACTAAAAGAAGTGTTTGCTAAATAATCTATTTTTGCCTCTCTATGTCAATGCTTGCATGGAATCTTCAGATAAATAAGTTGAAAAGTTCACATGCAAAAAATAAATAAAAATAAAGACAAAGACATATTTTCCTTTCTTTACCGTTGAGCATGGAAGAGAAGAGGTTTGCATTCCCAAATTCACTCTCTTCTTTCCTTTCACAATAGTTTATCCATACACTCAATTCACTCTCCTTTCCTTCCTCAGCTACATTGCTCCCGTCAATTCGAACACAACATAGGCTGTTGCTTCATGTATTCAATTTATTTTAAAATGACGTTAAATGAAAAAATATATATTCTTTTAGTTTTTAAATAAAAATGGAGAATGCAAGTTAAAATATAATAAATTTCTAAATTAGTCCTCTCGAAATAATTTTTCATAATAGTCTTTCTCAAAAATGTTTCAATTTTTTTTTTAATCTATTTTTAATTTTTTTTTCCAAAATATATTATTTGTATTTACTTTTTTGGAGATTGATATTTTTGTTTTCTAATTCTATTTTATATTAAGAAAATAATAATTATCAAATTATACGTAATTATTGTATGCAATATTGTACGATATTGTATCCAATTAATTTAATAATGATAGAATCTGATTGGTGGATCTCTACCTAGTTAGATTGTAATAATTTGGAGAGAGAAAGTCTCCCTACATTAGTATATATTTTCTATACATGGAGTGATGTAAATACACATAATAGAATAAAACTTCTTCTTTCTTCTTACCATCTTCTTACATACAACTTTAACTTTCTTATATGGTATCAGAGCACCGATCTTGGGGTGTTCTGACAGTCTCTCCATTTTTATTCTTTAAACAAGAGATCGTGTCTATCTAGAAAAGAAGGCACCAATAACGAGTCTTATAGAAACCTCGTACAAGGCTTCACTGCCGAGCAAATTCAACAATTGGCAAAGGTTATTTACTCGTTCAACAATAACGGTAAAACTGACACGTTTGTTAGCGTTGCAGGTTTGCTTGCCCATAACTCGTCTATTAATTCTGCTTTTACGTAACCATGGATTTTGGATAGCGGAACAACTAATCATTTTGCATCTGATTCACAATTTTTCACACACACTTCATCATCATTTATTTCAAATGTTAATCTGCCCACAAACTCAACTGCGCCCATCTCATCTACGGGCACAATTAAATTCAATGACAATATCTCTCAAAGATGTTCTTTGCGTTCCTTCTTTTAATTTAAATCTCATGTTCGTTAAAGATAACCAATTCACTAAATTGTTGTGTCGTTTTTACTCCACATGGTTGTGTTTTGCATGACTTGGCTACGGGGAGATGATTGGCTCGGGTAAACAACACGCAGGCTTATACTACATGTCCCTTCTTTCAAACCAAGCCCACGCATCTCAAATTTCGACCTACCATGATTTATGGCACAAGCGTCTTGGACATCCTTCTCCGGTGTGTCTACAACGTGCATCTTCCTTACTACCTATCAATAAAAATCGCATTCTCATTCATAATAATTGTAGTATTTGTTCCAAAGCTAAACAGACAAGGCTACCCTTTCCATTGCATTGTGACATTTGGGGTCCTCATAAAACCCCAACTCATTTTGGAAAACGTTTTTTTCTCACTATAGTCGATGACTATACTAGATGTACTTGGTTGTTTCTTATGAATCACAAGTCTGAAACCCAACATCTCTTAGAATCATTCATTAATTTTGCACAAAATCAATTTCAGACATCTATTAAAGCCATCTGCATTGACAATAGATTGAAATTTATTTCTATGCGTAATTTTTTTCTCAAAAAAGTATTGAATGTCAACGCACTTGTGTCTACACTCCTCAACAAAATGGAGTAGTAGAACGCAAACATAGACACATTTTAAACACAGCCCGAACCCTCCTATCTCAGTCTCATTTACCATAAGAATTTTGGAGGAAATGCGTTTTAACTGCCACATATATCATTAATCGCTTGCCAACACCTTTACTAAAAAATAAATCACCTTTTGAGATGCTATATAATCGCCCACCTTCACTTTCTCACTTAAAAACTTTTGCTTGCCTCTGTTATGCAACTGCTGTTTCACCTAAGCAAAAATTTGATCTGCGCGCTCGACAGTGAATCTTCATTGGTTATCCTCTCAATAAAAAAGCATACAAATTATTTGATATAGATGCATACACTCTTTTAGAAGTCGAGATGTCATCTTCCATGAAAGTGTTTTCTCATTCTGCCAACCGTCCCAGATGCAATCCTCACCTCCATTACAAGGTATTTTGTCCACTATTGTCATTGACTTACCCACTCTTGTCCAACATTCACTCGATCAACCTTCTTCTCCTACTCATCACAATACACTTGAACCTCCATCAAACCAACAACCTTCTTCTCCTACTCGTTACAATGCACCTGAATCTCCATCAAACTAACCTTCTTCTCCTACTCGTCATAATGCACCTGAACCTCCAACAGACCAACCTTCCTCTCCCATGCCAAGAAGTCTAGCACCCATTACTAAATCTTCTCCAACCGACCTTCCTGTTCGACGATCCAGTCACACATCAACCCCACCTTCCTAGCTTCAAGACTACGTAACAAAATCCCAAGCCAATCATTCGACCACTGCCCAAGACAGGCCGAATGGAACCATGTATCTTATGCATCATTTTCTTTCTAATTCACGATTTTCTTCTACACATAGTGCATATATTGCTAACATCACAACCACTAAAGAACCTCACACTTATGCTCAGGCTATCCTTGATACAAATTGGCAAAAAGAAATGGACGAAGATCTTTCCGCCTTCCAGCTAAATACAACGTGGACCTTGACACCGTTACCCACTGGGCAAAAACCCATCGGATGCAAATGGGTCTATAAAATAAAGTACAACTCATATGGTAGCGTCGACAGATATAAGGCACGCCTTGTCGCAAAGGGGTACACTCAGATTGAAGGTGTCGACTATTTCTAAACTTTTTCACCAACAAAAAATTAACAACTTTGAGGGTTCTCCTCACCATTGCAGCAGCCAAAAACTGGTTTACTCACCAACTAGATGTGCAAAATGCCTTCTTACATGGCACATTGCATGAAATTATTTACGTGGACTTGTCACCCGGGCATCATCGACAGGGGAGAACATTGTATGTCGACTCAATAAATCCCAGGCATCCCGCACATGGTTTTCAACATTTTCTCATGTGATTAAATCTGTAGGATTTCAACAGTCCAAGACAGACTACTCTCTATTCCCAAGATAAAATAACTCATCATTTACTGCCCTTTTGATTTATGTGGATGATATTCTTTTGACAGGAAATGATTTGACAAAAATTCAGCGTTTTAAAGACTGTCTATTACAACAATTTAGCATTAAAGATCTTGGAGACTTAAAATATTCTCTAGGGATTGAATTTACCCGTCCCAAAGCTGGTATTTACATGTCACAAAGAAAATATGGGCTTCATATTTTGCAGGATACAGGAATCACAGGTGCTCGTCCTGACAAATCTCCAATGGAGCAATACCTAAAATTCACACCAAACAATGAAGAGTTATTAAAGGATTCAGTCAAATACAGGCGACTCGTGGGACGACTGATATACCTCACAGTTACTCGGCCTGACATAGCATTTTCGGTTCGAACCCTAAGTCAATATATACAGATCCACGGAAACCTCATTGGGATGCCGCAATTCGAGTCCTAAAGTACATCAAAGGATCACCGGGACAAGGATTGCTATTGCCATCCAAGAACAATCTGACATTGACAGCTTATTACGACTTAGACTGGGGAGGTTGTCAGACAACTCGTAAATCAGTATCTGGGTATTGCATTTTTCTTTGTTCTTATATTTTCTCATGGAAGTCAACAAAACAGACAAACGTATTAAGATCATCAGCAGAAGCAAAATACCGCGTGATGACCAATACTTGTTTGGAGATGACCAATACTTGTTTGGAGATAGTTTAGTTGCGATATCTGTTGCAGGATATAAATGTGCCATGTAACTAGTCAGCTCATGACAATCAAGCGACATTACATATAACAACATTACATATAACAACATTACATATAGCAGCAAACCTAATATTTCATGAACGCACAAAACACATTGAGATATACTGCCACATTGTACGAGAAAAAATTACAAACCGGGATAATCAGTCATTCATATGTACCGATACAGTATCAGCTTGCAGATATAAATATCACGAAGCCACTGGGCAAGGAACAATTTTTTATGCTACGACATAAGTTTGTTCATGATCTTCATCTACTAACTTTAGAGGAGTATTAAAAAAATAATAATTATCAAATTATACGTAATTATTGTATGCAATATTGGACGATATTATATGAAATTAATTTAAAATGATAGAATCACATGATTAGTGGATCCCTAACTAATTAGATTGTAATTTAGAGAAAGTCTCATACACTAATATATATTTCCTATACATGAAGTCATGTAAATACACGTAATAGAATAAAACTTTTTCTTTCTTCTTATCATCTTCTTACATACCACTTTCTTATATTTTACATTTTTGTTAAATACCCATTTTATTTCTTTTATACCAACTATTAAACTTTATCAGATATAAATTTTTTCAGAATTTTCATGTATTTTAGAAGGATAATAACCTTACAAATAACCTGGTTTCTTCTTCTGGTCACAATTGTCATGTTATAATGATTATTTATGGCAGACTGCCTGGTTGTTTTTCTTTGGATAATAGGAGTTGTTTTTCTTTCCTGCCTCTGTTGAAAAGATTAAACAGGAATTTATCTAAAGCATTGGGTTTGTTTGGTTCTTTCTCTTTTGTGGCCAAGCACTGTACAAGTTGACATCAGTGAACCAATCCCATGGTGCCACCCATCCAAGCTCCGCACACTTGACACGTGCCATGGTAGAATCTACCATTGTCATTTCTTTGCACATTCCAAAAACCTAGAACCTTCTTCAACTTCTCTTTCCTACTCATCATTTACATCATATTTCATACCAAAATCAAAAAGTTTTCCCATTCATAACCCCAAACTTTCACCCCTCCTCCCTCTTCACCAATTATAGAAAAAAGCCCTAACCCCCAATTTTCTCACTCTTCTTCTCTGAGCGATTCATCTCTCTTGAATCCAATCCATGGCACCAATAGGTCCCGGCTTCCGATTCCACCCCACTGACGAAGAGCTGGTTGTCTTCTACCTGAAGCGCAAGATCACCGGAAACCTCTCCCGGTATGACCACATCGCCGTGGTTGATGTCTACAAGCTCGAGCCTTGGGACCTTCCCCGTTAGCATTTTGCCCCTTTCTGTGCTATCCATTGTTAGCAATAGGCTTTAGTTCAAAGGATTCAAAGTGTTTCTAACTTATTTCGGTGTTTCAGCTATGTCCAAGCTGAAGACCAAGGACTTGGAATGGTACTTCTTCAGCGTGCTGGACCGCAAGTACGGTAATGGCTCCAGGACCAACCGCGCCACCGAGAAGGGCTACTGGAAGACCACCGGAAAGGACCGCCCCGTGGCCCACGGCGACCGCATCGTCGGGATGAAGAAGACCCTCGTTTACCACATCGGTCGGGCCCCACACGGCCGTCGTACGAACTGGGTCATGCACGAGTACAAGATGCTCGATGAAGAATTGACGCGTGCTGGCACAGTGCTGGTATATCCTCCTTCTCTCTGTTTCTTTTTTTTTTGGTCTTAGATTTGGTGTTCTATTGATACTTATTCTAGGGGAGGATTTTTTTTGGGAGAAGGATGTGTATGTGGTATGTAGGATTTTCGAGAAGAGTGGTTCTGGACCGAAGAATGGGGCCAAGTATGGTGCTCCCTTGGACGAGAAGGAGTGGGATGCGGAGGATGAGAATGAGCAGAAGAAGGTGGTTCCCTTGCCGGAGACTGCTCATCATGTGGTGGCTCCGTTGACGGAGACCCCCCATAACGTGGTTTCTCCTCCTTTGCCGGTGGCAGCTGCTGTGGCTCCTCCCTTGGTTGCTGATGATGAATTTTGGAATATTGGGGCCTTTTTGGAAACTAACGATCTTGACATGGTATGCATTCGTCGTATTGTATTTTTGTCCCAAATAAGATTGATATGAGGGAATAGTCTATACTGGGTTTGGAGTCTTTTGTGTTTTTTCTTTAAATGGACCGATCAGCTGAAGTTTCTCTGTGCAGGTTGGATGAATGTTTGTGTTATTGTTTTTATATTCGGATATATTTTTACCTTGTCGAGTGTGGTGTCCTTTTTGTAATTATTTTCTTCTCGTACTTTGTGCAGGTGTTTAAGATCTCAATATTGTTGTGTGGCCTTATTTGGGTTGCTATTAGCTCTAATGTGATTTGTGTTGTCCTTAACGTAATCGTGTTTGGGAGAGGTCTTCCTGGTTACCGTTCTTTTGAAGTTGGTATGTAGTAGGATGCATTTTGGCACAGTTTTGCTTTACCCCCAGAGGATGCTGAAAACATACTAGGAAAATGTTGAGTGTGAATTACTTGACTGTTGAGTATGAATTCTGTGCACACAGATTTATGTAGTCCCGTCACTGGTTTTGTCAATATTATGGCTTTTCTAAACAATGATAGGCGTCTGCAGCTTTTATCTGTTATTTATTAATTTTATTTCTTCGTCAAACATTCTAACTAAATGATGTCTTCAATATGCAGGAGCTTGATTTGACTGATATGATTGGGAATGCTACTTTTCCATCTTCGAACTTCCATCACGGGGAGTGTAGTACCCACGCTGAGAATTCCCAAGAACTCATCAAGGATCAGGAGCCATTAGAAGGCACCTTTGGAATTTCTAGGCTGGAAAATGGCCAGCCTCTTGATATGGCTGAGCAACAAGACATGGGCACAAGTTCTGTGAGAGATGGAGACGATGGTGAGCTGAGCGAGATTGAGAATCTTCTCAATTTCAATTATGCATCGGATAATATGGATCTGGATCTATATTTTGATGCCACCCAGGATCTTCCAGCGGCTGATGATGGATCATTCTTGGAAACCAATGATCTTGCAATTGGGAATGAGGGTAATCCCACTGAGGCTGATCCTTCTGCGAACGATATGCTAGACGAGTATCTTGCACTCCCTGATGATGATATTTGCAATTATATATCTTTTGATCTTCCTCAGATTCCAGAGAGTGAAAACTCTGATTCCAACCAAGGATCACCTTTAACCCAGCAGGTTATGACAGACTCTATCTTTATGCTCATTTGTCTTGTAGATTTGTCTTATAGCTGTATATTGATCAATTTTGGGTCATTGATAGACTCTGGAGGGAGAAACCGCTGATAAAGCTGTGGTTAGTAAACATGATTCTGATGCACAAACCAGCAAGGAGGCTTTCTCTGTGCAAAATAGAGAGGAGGAAAAGTTAGCACCAGGTAAAACTGCTGTTCACTTTACATCCTAGTTTGTTAAGGTTTTCTTTTGATGTGTACTCCCGTGTGCATTATAGCTTGTAAACTAGTATGTTATCCACTCAAAATGTTATATTGTTCTCAACTTTTTTTTCATCAACTTGAGGACATTTGTTTTGTGTGGCAGAAAATTCAAACCCATTCGTTAAGGAGGCCTATGGATGGTTAGCTAGCATACCTGCTGCACCTGCACATGCTTTTGAGTTTCCAGCTAAGGATATTACGCTTGGGATTCATAGTGCAGCTCAGTCTTCCCACACAGCTCATATAACTACAGGTATGATCAGCATAACAGACATTACTTTTAGAGGCAATGCGATGGATTGGCCCATGGGAAAAAGCGGAGGGTTTAACACTGCAATATCTACTGAGTTTTCTCAACCGGATGTTAATTGTGCTGCTTTGATACCTCTTTCTGGCAAGACCGCATTTGTGTTGTCACATGGCTGGATTTTCTTGACGGGTTTCTCAGTTCTTATTCTTTCACTTAGTTTCAAGATTGGAAGCATGATGCATACTGGTAAGTGACCACAAAAAAAGTTTGGACAAACGAGAATAAGCTGCAGTCATTTAAGTATATCATTAAATGTTTTATGGTACTCCCAGTGAATGACTAGGATCTCGTGACTTTGTAGATTTGTTTATGGTACCTTAGTCAAACTGATCTATGCATTCTTCCTGGTAACTTATTTTCAGGGTGCCATCAGGTAGAGTAATACTGTCTTCATACGATTCCTTAGATATATTTTTTGTTACATACTTTTTCAATAGTGAAAAAGATGCCAAGTTTTCTGACTGGTAAAGGCGGTCCATTATTTACTTAGTTAAACATGTAATTTCATTCACGTATTGTATAGTCCTCATTAGAGTGTATCTTCTCGTTAACAGTTTATGTTCAAACTGTGTTTATATATTTCATTTCTGTTACACATTAATGCTTTGTTTGGACTAGAGAGTAGATTTGAGATGATTGGAAGGGAAAATCTAAGAGATGATTGGAAGGGAAAATCTAAGAGTGTGTGGTTGTTTGGATTTAGGAAAATAGGGAAAAGAATAGGGAAACAAAATTTTGTGAGTGAAATGATTGGGTCTCATTAAAATTGTATTTCTTTTTAATTGATAAAATTGCAAGTTTACACATTTATCCTTTTATTTAAAAAATGTTTAAAAATTAATTTGATTGATTTATTTGTGGATTATAATTCTTTTGAATTAAAATATTATTTTTGGTAATAAATATTACTTTTGTTATTGTGTTAAAGCCGGTTATTGTGTTAGAGCTAATTTCAAAACAGTATTAATGATGTAAATTTTTTGGACCATGTTTATTATTGTTAGAAATTTTATTTAGAAAATTGTTGTAATTGTGGGTTATTTATTTGTGAATTATAGTTGTATGTAACTAAAACATTATTTGTAGTATTGTGTTGGAGTAGATTTTAGGCATAATTACATTTTTCATATTTAAGATCAATATTCACTTTACTATCGTATTAAAAAAATCGTATTAAAAAATTCAATTTGATCTTAATTTTTTTTTTAAATATGTTTAAGTTGGTCCTTTATTTTAACGTTGACTTTATTTTAACGTTGGATTAAAATCGTTTGTGTTTTTGATGTGACAAAGATGATTACAAACGGGGACTCTAATTTATTGTACACGTAGGCTTTTTCTTTCAATTGTTCCTTCACCCACCGTCTCTCTCAAGTTTTTCTCTTCCCAACTCGTCTCCACGCTCTGCTTCCTCACCTCCGTCAAGAGCCACTGCAACATCTGTGCCTCACCCTTTCCAATCTTCGCTTCCTACGTTCTCCTCTCTTAACATCTCCAACCTTCAAACTCTCACCAATGTTAGGAAACAAAATTGTGAACTCTTCTTTCACAACCATGAATTCAACCATTTGCAAGACAAAGGGTTAAGAAGGAAAATAAAATAAAAAATTGCTACCACCATAAAACATATGCATACATATGGTGTAGGAGCTCATGAAAACATGCATTGTTTGGGGTGGAAACTGAAAAGTAGTCATCAAAATACCAATTTTCTTTGGTTTCTTTGCTCACAAAAATGAATGGAAAACTAGAAGAACTAGAAGGGAAGTTTGAGCCGGGGTATATGAGAAGACAAAACAGGGCATTTGATAGAGACAGAAAGCTGTAGTGAAAGCAAATTAGAGAGTGAGGGAGGGAAGAGGAATTATTTACGTTTGCAGAGTCCACCAAGGTAGTAAGTTGAATATTGATTATAAAAAACATTAGAACTAAACTGAATATTTTAATTTTTTAATAACCAAGTAGTAAATTGAATATTAACTTTAAATATGGACAAAAAATAATTATACCTATATTTATAAAAGAAAAATTATTTATGAAATAAATGCAATATTTTATAATCTATTAAAGTGAAATTTATGGATAAAGTATAACAAATATTAAAAGTACAATAGAAATGTATATATAAAAAAATACATGAAATAATAATAATAATAATAATAATAATAATAATAATAATAATAATAATAATAATAATAATAATAATAATAATAATGTTTGGAAAAATGATACATGCAAAAAGAGTCTTGTAAGTTCTTAATTTGTTTTTTCATGTCATGAATATAGTTATGAATCTTGTTGAAATGTGTGTTTAGGGTATGTTGTCGAAATGTTTATTTATGTTGTTTGATCATATTGAAGTTAAGCCTTTAAACCCCTTTTAAGGATATCAATTAATCTTTTAAACCTTGTATCATCGACGTTCATCATGAAACCTTTTCTTTTCCAAACCCAAAAGAAGAAGTACCACTTGATGGTTGGGATGGTTAAAGTGGCATTAATGAGGTGTCCGATTAGGGTCAAGGTTGTATAAATCAACATCAGAACCATGTGAACGAGGAGTTTCACATTAGGTTGCATTAATTTCCTGCTCATCCAGTATGTACTTCATATTGTGATCGTTGAGATCTACATTAAAATGATGATACTAAGTTCAAGTTGATAACTGTAGTATTGTTCTCCTAACATGGTCGGTAGCACGATCAAGTCCCGTAAGTCTTCCATCAAGTTGTAGTGTTTGATGGGATTAACACTTCAATTTGTGACAAAGGATTTTGCCAGTTCATTAAGGGAAATAAATACATAGATTTTCATCATTTTTACTTAATGTATACAATAGGTGAATATCAAGTTGAATATATTACCTATATCAACACATCTTGCACTTCATCCGCAGTCTCAAAATTTGATTCGAAACGAAACCTTTTTGTCCACTAAATAGATAATGGATTTCACACCATCTGTCTTTAAGGCTTGTTTGCTTGTTCTTCATGTAATTTTTTGTAATCTCTACCAGTCCACTATGATGTAGGGATTTAATGACCTTTGTGTAATCCTAGGTCGTCCAACTATTGTCAATGTGGTTACCATTACACCCTTGAAAGATTAGTCTTATCGGTACTTGAAAGAACTTTAACGGAAACTAAGTTTTAAAATTTTCCTCTAGTAATTATATTAGGTTATGTGTTCCATCTCAATTAAGTGTTATGTTAAGATTTGTTTCTCAGTATAATTGACATGTGTTGTCATTTAAAGTGAGAATGTCAAAATATAAGTAATATTTATACCTTTGACATGAGTAATATGTATTCTTTTTCATGGATTGGAACATCTATATCCAACCATTTAGGGGGAGGTAATGGAGAGAAAAGTAGGGAGGTAGAAGGAGGCAACACATAAAAAAGGAGGAAAACTTGACTTTGTTTCTCTCATAGAGAATCATATAAGTCACAGTCACAGTGAGAGTGAGAGAGAGAAAAGAAGGAAAGAGGAAGAAGGGATGCATGTTATCGGCACTTTGGTGATATTAGGCATACTTAAATTGAAAAGACAACTGAAAAGATGGATCTTCGAGTCATTCCTTTCATTTTAGCAGTTTCAATTTTTCTTACAAAACTTTATTCTCCTATTTTGTTTCATGCATCCACAGATGTATTTTTTCATTGGAATTCATGGTTTTATCTTTTTTATTTTTAGTCAACTTATGATTACAATTTCATGAGTCTTGGCTTTGCAATTCTTATTCTCAAGGTTTACACTCAGAATGCTTTGTCTTTTTTGTTTTAAAATGATTTTTCTTAATTTTATTTGCGTGGCTGAATTTGAATATACGAAGATACTGATTTTCATTTTCATGTTCTCCTCTTGTGTTACATAAACCATTTTATTGCTACTTTTATTCATTTGCATCGCCTAAGTTTCAACTTTTTCTTCAATTCAAAATGCTATAATGCTTATTTATTTTATAATATTGATCAAATGAAGAATTATATCCAGTGGTTTGTTTGCATTTGGTTAGTATAATAACGAATCATAAACGTAATAATTAATTATAAAAGTTCTAAGAAAGTTTCACATTAATATTAAAAATTTATTAATTCAATTTGATATATTTGTAGGAAGATATTATTCTACTTCTATAGATCAAAATATTATCTAATAATATATGATCGTTTGCATCATCGCACTTAAGTTTGTGTATAGTTGGATGTACATGAGTTGGTACGCACTAGAAATATCCAACACATTCTTAGGACCAACTTGAAGACATTAGACCAAATATGAAGCAACTTTGTGTTTGTCAATGCGATCCCAACACTTATTTTCTGATGTGAATATGAATATGAATAAAACTATAACTATTACATTCTATAATGATGAATGTGCAGTGGATGTCACAACATGATTTCTGAAGATCTACACAAGTTTGTGCTATCTCAGCCTTCATCTAGAGGAAACAAAATCCTTAGGATTCCAAAGCCTCATCAACGGGTTATGCAAATCAAAAGGTTTAGATAGTCCCAGTCACTTGATGGGAAAGTTAATATTTTCCCTCACATTGAACCAATCCTCTCGATGATGTTCAAGGGTCTGCCCTAGACCACACCTAAGCATGCAACCAACATGTCCCAAAGCTACCACAACCTACTAGCACCATTTTCAACAACTGTCTACTCATCAGTGAGCTTGTACAACTATGTTTAATAGTGATAATTGTCATTACTTAACAAAATTAAAAGACTTTACGTGTAGACTTATATCTAAGGTAATGCTATTATTTAACAACAAAAAGATGATAGTAGAGATAGAGTTAGTTGACTACAAGTCGTCTCCCAATTAATGTAATTGTGAATCTAGTCAAACTTGTCTAGAGCAATAAAAATTATCAATAACAATACAATATAAAGGAGTTTACGTTTGTTTGAATAAAAAATAAAATATAATAGACAATAGAAAATACTAAAAATAGGTTGAGTCTTAAGATTTATAATATAAATATTATTCATTCAATCTAAAAATAGTATTGAATTGAACAAACATATGCGAATCAATTCAATAGAATCTAATTAATGAAACATGCGTTCATTAATTTATTCAAAATCTTATTCCTCTCCACACTAGTGCAGAAAAGCAAAACGAGTGCGACTATTTTACATTTATAAGGATGGCTATATAACCGCATTTGATGAGCACACATTTGTAAATGGAAGAGATTAGAAGGCGACTATAAATATAGCCGCATTCGTAAATGCGATTTATAAATGCAATTTTCTCAACTTTGATATTTTCCGAAGAACATGGTCATTATTTTAGTATTTCTTTTGATCTCTTGGTGCATTGATATTATACATCTTCGTATTTCATTCCAATGGAAGTCCAAAAAACGCAAATATATGACGAAGCAAGGCGGCAACAGCGACGAGGAAGGCACAACAGAAAGCGCAAACAAAAACCTTCCCAAGCATGACCTTATAAGACAAAACATAAGAGAAACGCAAAACATAGAAAAATCAATGGTGAAGAAGAAGAGAGGAAGACAATGCTTACCGATGGCACGAAGACAATGCAAAGAAGAGAGGAAGAAAAGAGGAAGCACAATTAATGGAGGAAGCACATAAGAGAAACGAAGCGCGAGAGAAAGGAGAGTATCAAAACGTAAGTGGCGCGTTTCCGAATTAGGGTTAAAAAGGTTTTAAGAAGACGACTATTTGTAAAGCCGCATTCGAAAATCAAGTGTTTTGATTTACAAGGGCGGTTATTTGTACAAATAACCGCCCTTGTAAATCCTAACGCTTGATTTACAAGTGCGGCTTTACTAATAGTTGCACTTGTAAATGAACTTAATTACAAAAATGCCACCGCGTATTTTACGAAAGCGTTTGAGCGCAAAGCCGCACTAAATAAACCGCACTTGTTTATACATTTTGTACTAGTGCCATATGTCTACTCGTAAGATTTTTCCAAGTCTTTTAGATCTTGAATTAAGCAATCAAAAGATTATTATGAATAATGCAAACTAAATAAGAATTCTAATAAAAGCATAAAATTGAATCATCAACATGCATTCCAATAACAAAAATTAGAATTCAGAAAGACTAGATCGTCTAATGCAACCTGTTATAAATATTGAAACACAAAACCTTAAGTGAATAGAACTTAAAATTCGCAGTGAAATCACACACTTAAAAAAAGTTACTTTTAGCGACCACCAAATTCGATTGCAAAAACCACTATTATCAGTCGCTAAACATATTCGCGACTTAAACGGTCACCAAATAAAGATGGAAGCGAAAATCCTAGTCGCAAAGCATTTAGTGACCGAATTATAAATTGGTTGCAAATTTGCGATCAAAATTTCGGTCGTTATTCCGTTGTAAAAATTTTGTCACCAGAATTCAAGAACCAACTTAGCGATCAAATTTTTGTAAAAAAACTGGTGGCTAAATCGGTGTCTGATAGCGACCACCATTTTTGGTCGCTAATGGATTAAAATAATTAATTAAAAAAAAATTGTGGTGGCTAATTTTGATAGGTGCATGCTTTCATCCGATTGTGAACTTTGGTGGAGTTTGCAGAAGCTTTAATGGATTGCTCACGGACAAGGCTCTCACATGGAGATCACGGTTGTCTTGGAGATGAGAGGTTCAACCAGCTCACTTGGAAGATGAAGGTTGAAGACTAAACTTGCCTATCCTAAAGAGGAAGTAGACAAGAGTGACAAATTGGCACAAAAATTTGGCAACAATTTCACTTTATGATTAATCTTGTTTTTACATGAGGTAGGCTCCTCCTTTATGGCAATGGAGGACCGGTCAAATGAAACTCAAATGCAAGGGAAATAGCTTTGGAATGTCCACCTAATGCATCTTGGCACATTGATCATATGAAACATATTTAACATGTGTTGAAAATCTTTTTAGCACATGTTTCATATGGATCATGTGGAGGTAACCGTGCAGCACATTTAACACATGGAGCATGTGTTAATTGTGTACTCTTTTACCTTGCTTAAAACCGGCCTAGGTGAATTTAGAGGTTTTAGAAACTCTAAATTAACCTAGGTTGATTTTATGTGCCAAAATTAAATTCTAAGAAAATTTATAGTAATTTCCTATTCTAATTTTGTCAGAAAATAAATTCTACTCTATACTAAGCTTGTGGCTTGAACATATAGAAGAACGTTTCTCTGCCATCAGTAGCAGTGTTCCAATCCTCTTGAATTCTTCTATCCATAGCTCTTGTAGTTGGCCTGGATCTTCTATGTGTTGGGCTTGAGCTGAAGCTTGAACTTGTATTTGGGCTTGGGCCTCTTCTAGTAGTTGTTTATGCTTTGATGAATTGGAGGTCTTCTTGAATATGTTTGCACATTTCTTCAACCTAGAGTTGTCCTCTTGATTTGGGCCTACAAATATAAACAAAAGGCCAATTAGACCCCTAATTGCAATTAAATCAATAAACAACCTCTAGGTCTTCATTCTCCTTATTATATGGTTGTATGAGGCTGTACGGTTTTGCATCAAATTTGGTAGCTAAATGGAGACCCCTATAGTGACAAAATAATTTCGATGGCTAAATATTTTTTTTTAATTACAACGATCGATTTTGTTTCGGTCGCTAAACAACAACTTTATAGATATAGCCACCAAATTAGTTTCGGTGGCTATTTTTATATGTATTATTAATACCTATTTAAAATGGTATTTTGACCTGTTTATAAAAAAAATTCAAACCTGCTTATAGATACTCAAAATTCAATCAAGTTAAATAGGAATGAACTTCAAATACATAGTTTAAGAAAAAGTTGTACACAAATTAAAAGTAAATCATATTACACAACGAAAATTATTGAAAACATGTTAAAATAGTCAAATTTATTATATAATTCAACATACAACTAATCTTCTTCTAAAATATCATCTCTAATGTGATATCCTTTATGATGTCCACTGATAGTAGGATCTGAAGAGCTTGATATGGGATTATTCATTTGAATGTGTTGTATGATGAATTGCATTTGCTCATTTTGTTTGTACATCAACTCAACTTGTTTGTGTATGCGTTCACTTTGCTCTTCATGACTTTTCATCAATACCTCCGTCTTTTCTTCAAGTGTCCACTCCTTGGAATCTTTTGCCATAAGTTCATAATTTAGATTTTGAATAATCTCATGCATTTCTTCTATTTGATGGACTACTGGAGCTTGGCTTGTAGCAGAATAACCACTTGTGGAATTATTAAACCTTTTGCTCAATACACCAAGTCCATAAACATTCCCTTTAGTTTTAATTTTTTTTTTACATTCCGTTGCAGATTTTGTTTCGTTTTATTATTCCAGATTATATCCTTTCAAATCTATTTAAGAGATATTGTAAATTTTATTCTTTAATTCATTTACTCAAATTTCATTTTTCATTATGGTTCAGAGAAGCAACTTGGACTTTCATTGATCAGACTCACTCACATAAGTAAAGGTTCTATCTAGCTTGTGCAACAGACACCTCTATCAAAGCGTTTAGCCTAAGATATTCACATCAGACTCTCTCTAAACCTTTGTCTTTATTAAATTTTATGTTGCATATGTGCTTTCTTCAATTAAGTCTTAGTAGATTGGTTGTTGGATCGTCTGCTTCATGTAATCACTAGACCATTTACTATAAGAGAGATTAGACCGTCTATTGTGGCTAAAACTCTGAGATTAATAGTAATAACAAGTAGCTAAGATATTTTATTAGGTGACCACATGCATAAAAAGTTATTAAAAAAATTTACATATTAGACAATAATTCGTTTTTAGATTTAGAACTATGATAATTATTTAATATATGAAGTCCTGTAAGAAGTAATTTTGTATATGAAGTGTTTTTATATATAAAGTTGGTTAAAAAATAAATAATTGTTTGGAATTTGTAGATATTATACACAAACTTTCCATTACAGTATAAGTGTTCTCACTTGAATAAGTTCGGATGATCCAAGGTGGTCACCGAGATGATCTCTGTGTAAACAACAACTCTTGATGTTGGAAGTCACAAAGTGATGAGTCCACCTGCAGAAAATACTTCAACACTTAAGTCAGGGAGAACATAAAATATTCAAGTATAATGATGTGTATTGAGAATATTTAAATTATCTTACTTTCTAGGGGTCATCCTCTATTTATAGAGTTTTTTGGTTGATCTCCTCCCATTTATCTTTTTGTCTCGACATAAGATCATGTAAATTATAACAAAATTGAATAACAAAGTATATCTTTAATCTTTCTAGGTTAGTTACTCCATCATAAACTTTATATCTAAAAGAATATAAACTACCACAACAACGTATTTGAGCAACTAGAATTTGTCAATAATATATATCTTTGAAATTCTCGTATCTCCATGAAAGCCAAAGTCTAAAGTTCTTGATATCTTAGCTAATGCTTAGGAGAGATAAAACGGGCATACATAGGCTTTATCAAAAACTCGATCTTGCATCAGTTATGAACTCGAGTCGAACTATATTGACTACTATTCCGATTAAGATCACAACAGTTTTATACCGGATTAAAGTCACAATGGTTTTGTACCCAATTAAGATCACAACAATTTTATACTCAATTAAATCTTATTGGCACATTTCCAATAATTTGACGAGATGGTACAATAAGTTTACTTATTTGGAATAATAATTTTAATTTGACAAATATAACAACTAAAAAATATTTGTAATAATATGCAAGAAAAAATTATGACCTTGTAAACTGAGTTTTAAATCATAAAATCTCATTCTAATCTAAGACTTTTTAAATTAATTATAAATTTCTCTATACCTTTATTTTTTTTTTATAAAATTAAATCTTTTTAGTTTTTAATAAAAATTACTTATAAAATTAAAGCAGTCAAATATTCGGGGGACAGGGGCAGGTGAAAGGCCCCACCATGGAGCAAGGTAACTCAGACAATGTGAACAAATATACATAGTTCAAATAAAAGCATTATAACAATTTGAGAAAATATTCATTTATTTATTCTTATTAATAATTATAAACTTATTATCTTATTTTATTTAGAAAGAGTGAACAAACTTTCCTCAGTTCTTCTTATTAATGCATAATACATTGTTTTTCTTATTTAGTGTATAGATTGTGAACTCAAATCCGTTGAGATGATATTATTAAGGTCAATCATCACATTTGAGATATTATTCATTTTGGAATTTGAAATTTCATCATAATTTTGTTCTTAAAAGATGTCTCAAAAGGTTAAGGAAGTAAGGTATATTTAAATTATCCTTAGCCTCAACTCTTAAGCGATGTGATACTATTGGACGTACCAGAACAAGCTCCCAGTGGAAGGCTAAGGGAATGATTGTTCGTCTTTGGAATCACTTTTCCATTTCCTTGAAAAACTTGAATTCGTCTTTGGAACCTCGTCGATCCACACACGACGTCAATGTTCAGACCTCAGGTTCGTTGAGATGTCATCACTAAAGTCAATCACCATCTGACCGTTCTCCTTAAACCTCGACTGAAAGACTTGTTCTAATACGCCAAATAATTCAATATCGCTTAGGATTTGAGTCAATAACAGTTTATATACACTCTCCTTCTTTAATTATCTGAGACACCTTTTAAAGATAAATCTATGACGAAATTGAGTTTAGAACAAATCCAAATACCATAACATTTGCTTGATTTATTTACTTGTGTGTTTTTAAATTGTAAATAAACTTTTTGTGCTCATTTCTTTGCGCACTCTTCTTTTTTATAAAAGACAATTACCATTTGCATAAATTTGTGGTGGAAATATTCATGGATATTATTGTTGGGTCTATTAGTGTCTAAGTTCAAGAGGGGAGGGGTGAATTGAGCTTATAAAATTTTAGCAAGAACACACAATTTTTTCAGTATTCCAGAGGCAAAAAGAACAGATTGTTTTTACATGAAAAAGATTGATTCTTCATAGCAGTCTTGGCACAATTTGAATTTTGTTCAATGTAAAATTGTGTTTAACAGAGAATTATAACAGAACCAGATCAGCTTAATATTGTGAGAATGAAGGGTACAGCTATGCTTACAAATCAATCAAAAGTTACACAACACAAGATTTCAAGAAGTATGATCTTTTCTCAGGTTTTAATGAATGATCAGTTTGTTCACAATTCACTTAAACCATTATATGCAACAACCTTGTTTATGATCAGAAAACTTTAACAAATCAGGAAGAAGAGTTTTCAATTAACCCAGAATTAACAGATTCAATTTAAAAAGAACAGATTTAGTTCTTGACAGAATTAAGCAAAAACCAGAAAAGAGTGCAGGGATGAGAATACAAGATACACACGTTTTTATACTGGTTCA
>Ga0123341_1000998_pt1 | contig 20013 bp, 17 predicted proteins | sample Turbeapinknodule_FD_89959 | JGI IMG/M metagenome (GOLD analysis project Ga0123341, IMG submission 89959) | Root nodule microbial communities of legume samples collected from Mexico - Turtle bean Mexico pink nodule | ecosystem: Host-associated > Plants > Roots > Nodule | place: Mexico: Nepantla...
ATATATAATTTTATTATGAATATATCTCATATAGGTAGATAAAAGTAATTTATCCTTTTTAACACTTTTTTAATATTCTCAATTATTTTGTTCTCTTGTTATCAGAATATTATAATATAGCTAAGACTTTTTTAACTAATCAAATTTTTTTCATTCAAAGAGAAGAGATGAATTTCAATATCAAATAAATTGCAATAACACTACACAATCTGGTAAACTAGATTCTACAATACTAACTACATTAATTGAGACTTGCATTTCTAATGTTGCGATTTCCACAATCATGCAATTTTCTTGCGGTTATTTAGTTTATCAAAATATGGAAACGCTTACTTTTAGTCCTCCATATCTAAAGAAACTTTTTTTTTAAAAATTTTAAGAAATATACTCATTTTCGATAGGTTAAATCCTCACATGGCTAATGAATTTACATCTCACCACATGCCATGTGTGCCATTTTCTTCTTCTTGTTCTAATAGTGTCATTCATTGAGAGAGACTAAAATTAAACGTTTACATATTTAAAAGAACAAATACGGACTCTCTTTTTTACATACTTAGAACTTAAAACGAAATATTACATATTTAGAAAGATTAGGATTAAAGTTTTATATATTTAGAGAACTAAAAAAATATGTGTACCTATCTACCTTTAGGTCGGGAATGGCTAACAGTTTGGGATGACTATCAGACTTCGTAATCGAGCCGGTACTTGTCATTAATGACTATCATAAGTGAAACAGCCTAATCAATGAGCCTTAAATGATGAATGACTATTTATTAAACAATGAATAACAGTTATATGCCTAATCCAAATGACTAGTAACAGTTTACTCAAAGGATGTCACTTGGTTAATCTATAAATACACACTCTCCAGGAAGTATAATCTTATCTTATCTCATACTTTCACTCTTATACGATTAAGAACTTATCATCTTTGTGCTCCTACTGACTTAAGCATTGGAGAGTCATTTTCAAGTGGACCTCCTCTTCTCACTAGAGACCAACTGAAAGCTCATTCCTTGAGAAACATCCTGACCTTGCCGAGTTGCACTCCCGAGTTCATTTTCGGTAGGAACATTTGGTGCCTAGCGTGTGGTCCTGGCAAAACATTTCTCAAGACCACCATAACTCGATATGCACTTTCGACATGAGTACTCTACATGATAACATGAGTCAACCACTTGAGGCTTTCCTCTAGGGGAGTGAGGAGAACTTGCAAAGAACTATGCGGGACACTTTGGGCCAGATGCAGAAGAAAATGGAACAAGACTTGGCATCCCTGAAAGAATAACATAGAGTGGAGTTACTAGCACTACAGGACCAGATGGCTCGCAAGGACGACAACCACACTCAGGGCGACTCGCAATATTCAAGTCATATCGTAGGGTCCCAATGAGGCTCTCCCAGGGACTCCACTCATTGGGAGAAATCAAAATCTCGAACTCCCACCGGAAGGGGACCCCGACGATTATCTCTCAGGGTGCGACGGGGCAAGGAAGCCAGGGAAACGGACACCAACCCTTCAAGGCGCTTCCCAACCCGCTATCAACCGCACGATGAAGGAAAACTTAATAGGCTTCCATCCCTTCACCGACAAGGTTATGAAAGCCCAGCTACCCTAGAGGTGGAGATGGCCCAATTTGGAGAAGTATTTGGGAGGTTCGGATCTCGAAGCCCATGTTAAGGCCTATATGACATAGGCTCACCTATTCTTAGAAGATATGGACGTGCACAGTAGGCTATTCCCCACCACCCTGGCAAGGGTAGCCCTAGAATGGTACTACTATCTACAAAGGAACTTGGTAGACTCCTTTAACACTTTGTGTGGTCGATTCCTAGCTCGGTTCGCAGATTGCAAGCCCGTGGTCGCCATCTTGGCATCCTTGCACAATGTCATACAAGGAGAGGGAGAAGGGTCAAGGCATTTTATGGCCCAGGATTTTCCTGGGCCATTCTAAACATACCCAACTTGCACCCGACAGTGTCGATGCATGCCTTGCTGGTAGGACTGCGACGAGGGAAGTTCCTGGACACCCTGTATGTTGAACCACCAAATGACATGGACCAGTTGCGGGCCAGGGCGGCAAGGTATATGAGCATCAAGGAGAACGTCGAGGCACTAAGGAAGATGATGAAGGTGCCAACCACCACGACCTTCACAAGTTATAATAGAAAGAGGTCAGGGAAATTTTATAACTACACCCACTAAATGTCTCGAGGGAAATTGTGCTACAGGAGGCCTACAACTTGGAGTTGGTATGTCTGCCATCTCCAACCCCCAACAATCCTTTGGGAGATCACGCTAAGCAATGCAGTTATCACCAGAATCAGGAGCATAGTACAGAGTGGTGCTTCAAGGTGAAGGATTTTCTGAAAGAGCTTGTTAGGTTAGGGGCCCTGAGCCATATCATCTACCAGATCAAGATCAACCAGGATAGAGGGTCAAGTCGGGCACGAGGTAAAAGGCAATCAGGACGAGGACGAGGTGGTGGAGCGATCATGCTGAGTTGCCACCCCATAGAGAAGCAGGGCAAGAACCACCCAGCATGACATGGGCGAATCCCAACAAGAACCGTGAGGGACCTGGGCTTAGCATTGGTCGCGGGTTTGTCGGTGGTGGTCCCTCTAACTCGACAAGGAAGAGGCACCTCCGAAGTGTCAATGTCGTTAGCCTCCTGCCACCATAGGATTTGCCCGAAATTCTCTTTACAAATGAGGATCATTCATCATGGGACCCTAAGCAAGATGATCTGGTGGTAATCACAGTCACTGTGGCAAACTAGAGGGTGAAGCGGATCTTGATTGACCAAGGTAGTTCAACCAATGTTTTATTTTGTTCGGTGTTCAAGAAGTTGGACATCTCTAAGGATCAGATACAAACCTACCCGATCCCCTACTCAAGAAGAGTCCACACAAGGTGTAAATAATAAGTATTATCGATGTTAGCCACATCAATGTTATTTTTTAATTAATTTGACTATTATGTAAGTAGTCTTAAATAGAATAATCCTTCTCCAATGACTAATTAAAGAATAAATTAGTTATCGGAAGTATACTTATTGTACTTCATATATATATATATATAATTGATTGAATAAAAAATATTTAATAATTAATTATCTTTTATTTATTTTAAAATATCTTTTGGATAGTTCAAAACTCTATAAATATATATTAATCTCAGAGAGAGTACTTACTCAATTCTCTTATTCATTTGTATATTCATAAATTCTATAATTTATTTAACTCTTAACGACTTGAGTGTTGGAGAATTTTCTACATGTGGATCTCCTCTCGATCTTCATCAACACTCGGGGATTAATCCTTAGAGGTACAAACTCGACTTTCCAAAAATACCACTTTTTCCACCACAAAAGAACCGCGCACATTTTCAGTAAGAACATTTGGCACTCAACGTAGGACTTGAGTAAAATTATTCACATGCCACAAGTCTTATGATACTTACCAAAAGCATAATGCATTGGCGCATCAGAGCCCTCAAAGCACATATGGAAACTCTCCTTCAAAAACTTGGAGAGAATCTCTAAAATGCAATAATTGGCATGCATAAAAAAATTGACAAAAGCCTAGAGCTCTTGCAGAACCAGCATTGGGTCAAGTTGAATCAGCATCGACTCAAAGTAATCTAATGTTGTGTTTTAAACAAGTCATATTGAATCAAAGTAATCTGATGACCAAGTTGTTTGAAAATAAATGATTGTCATATTGGGTCAAAGAAATTTGATGTTGTGCTTAAAATAAGTCGTTTGAAACTAAATGACCATCACATCAAATCAGAGTAGTTTAATGGCCAAGTTGTTTTGAAAATAAACAACCACTACACCAGGTCAAAGTAACCTGATGACCAAGTTGTTTGAAAATAAACAACCATCATATTGGGTCAAAGTAATCTAATGTTGTGCTTAAAACAAGTCATTTAAAAATAAACGACAATCACATCAATGACCAAGTCTTTTGAAAATAAATGACAATCACATGGGTCAAAGTAATCTAGTGAACATGTTGTTTGGAAATAAACGATCATCATGTCGAAGGAAGGCAATTCGATAAGCACTTGAAAATGCATTGGATCAAAGTAATCCAATTATTGAAAAAGGTTTTTTGAAAATAAATTATCATCACATCAGCTCAATGCAATTCAATTTAAAAATTTAATTTACAAATGACATAACGTCTAAAAAAGGTAAAATTCACACATTAATGCACATTAGGGACACTATTACAAGACAAGTCATTATAACAAGAAAACCCGAATAAATTCAATCATGTGAAACTCTCAAAGCATCGAACCCAAAAGATGGTTGTGAAAATACAATCTCAAAGCTAATTACTCAAGTTAAACACTAAAACTCGTTTATCCTTCAAATTTGTCCACTGGCACCTCATTTATGGATCTCAAGCTTTGGGAGACTTGTGTATCTATTTGTATTCGAGATATGAGGAAATGCATCACAATATAATAATATAAAATCAAATCAAATCAAATCAAGTGTAATCATATAACTCAAATATGTATGTACATATATTATTATAATTTATTGAATAACAAATATTTAGTAATCAATTATATATTTTATTTATTTTAAAATATTTTGTGGATATTTCAACCTAGGCTCAAAAGTTTATAAATATATATTGATCTCACTAGGAGTACTCACTCAATTCTCTTATTTACTTTATACTCATATTCTATATCTTTTCTACCTTTTATTGACTTGAGTGTCGAAGAATCTTTTGTAAATGAATCTCTCTTTTATCTTCATCAATACCTCAATGAACATTTCCTGAAAGTACAAACTCAACCTATCATAAATACTATTTTTTTCACCAAAAAAGAACCATACTTTTTTTTAGGCGAGATTAATTATGAGTCAAACTTTTATATATTTAATTATTTACATAAAACCGTGAATGAAATGCATTATTTCCTATTAGTTTTCTTATGTTAAACCATCTTTAAAGAAAGTTTTGAACAAGCAAGGGACTAAGGTAGCACCGAAAACATCCGTTTTCTTAATGATGTGCGAAAGAACTATAACTAAGTACCATTTTAAGGAAGCTTCGTAGAAAACTTACAACTAGGAGCATACAATTACATACCATATATCAAATGATAATATTGGTCTTTCGATTACTAGATATGATACCTTTGTGAATCTGTCATCATAAATCTATACTTCATACCTTAATAATATAGGTTATTTTTCTTAGTTAACTAATTTTCTTAACCGAAACTCTAAATCAATGCAACTCACTTTTCTCCTTGGAAAAAAAAAATGAACCCAAGCCATTCCTCAATCTCAAAACAAACATTATTTTTTTAGGCAAGTTTAAATTATCTTATTATTTTTTATTAAAAATAAGACCAAAAAAAAGGTGTTGTTGTTATGTAAGTGAAAGCAATGTGACAATCCTTTATAAAACTAATGTGACTAAATAGTTTTAAATAAATGTTTATTTTTTAAAAAAATGAATTGGAGAAACTTTATATTTAATTAGTTACATTAAACCATCCAAATGTTATATATATATATATATAGACTACAAGAATAACCAAACCCACAAGGTTTTGAATTCGATTTGATAAATAAAATATGATTTGTTTTTAAAAATCTAAACCAAATGGTTGTTAGTTTTTAAAAAGTAATTACCTTTTAATAGACTTTCTTAAATTAAATTAAAATATAATTTATGAGAATGAAAAAATCATTTTAAAATAACATATTTAATAATAATAATAATAATATAAATAGTGTATATACTTTAAATAGCAACAAAAATTAAGAGATATTCGGTTTAATTTAGGTTATTTAGTTCAGTGTATTTAAATTTAAATATTTATATAATTTAGTTGACTTCTATTAAACTATTACAGTTTAGTTTTCGTTTATATATTTTGTCTGTTCTATATACAAATATAATATAATTTATTTTACACTAAACTGCTAATTTAATTATTAATTAAATGTGCGAACTAGAGTCAAAAGAGTGAAAATTTTAATTTAGTTCCTGAATATGATAGCTTAATTACAAAATGATTCCTAAGTTAAATTGATTCTTAAACTTAATAAAGAGAATATAATTGTGAGATATTTTACATATTTATAAACTAAATATATTTTTTCTAGGATTAAATGAAGAGTATTGAATGACCGAGTCATCATTTACCCTTTGTTTTATCACTGATTGTGATTGAAAGGAGAGCAGCTTAATATTCCATTAAAGTCAAAGCTAAACATCTCAGACCGGATCAACACTACCTATTAATTGATTACAAAAAAAAAAGTGCATGAAAATTTTGGAAGAATGAAATTATAACTTTTAGTTATCCATCCGAAAATTATGATTGAAATTGTTCTCACGGGTTTACTTTTTCGCTTGTTAAATCTGTTGACAAGTTTTAATTCGGGATTGTCTTTTGTGGTATCTATTCTACTTTTTGTTGCACTGGTACGTGACTCCGTTGAGATAGAGGGAGTTCTACCTGTTGATCACACTTCGACAATCAAGTCAGTAAGAGCTTACAAAAATTAAAGAAGTATTCAGTTTTAGTCTCATAAACAACGTTCGTTTACCCGGAGTCTCAAGCCTTTTTTATAGCTTACTCGTTTAATAGCTTTCACTCACAAGAATAAAATCTCAACCGAAAGCATAAAATACGAAAATAACAACAGAAAAATCACTTGCAAACAGGGCACCATCTTAGGCACTACCAATAGTAAAATTCTTTGTTTACATGGGCACCCTTACTCATGGTGCAACGTTATCTTTCACAACGCAAGCAACTTAACCACTACGTTCCCTAAAATGCACACTTAGGTTAAAATATACTTATGTGACTTAACCACTACGTGCACTAACATGCACCCTTAGGTTAAGAAATATCTTTTACTAATAACCTTATATTAGCATATAAAAATATTATTTTAATTATTTCCCAACGGGCTTACCAGTATAATTAGGTCAAACTTGTGACCCACTTTATAGGCCCAACAGCCGAGTTGACCTACCCACACCCGTGACCGAGCTCCGTTCACTAAGCACTGAGCACTTTGTCCAGTACACAAGTCCCCCATGCTCGAGCTGAGCTTGGCTGAGCGAAGAGGATTTACGAGTGCTCTGACGGCTAACGTGCCAGTTTCTCAGTTGGTAGGTGTGACACGGCACATGAAGCGTTTTTAAGGCAACGTCTCACCACACTCAATCTCGAACGCACACGTGGCACTCTCATCAATTACGGAAAACATTGTCGCTTGAAATTCCCATACTCGTATAAGCCAACGTTCAAAACTCTCTACCACTTACGGTTTCATTTCTCTAACTCTTGCAAAACCCTTGCGCTCTTCAAGCTTCCTCTACACACTCCTTCGCGCACCCAAAAATCTTCATCGTCTTCGACTACTTACTGCAACAAGGTACTTCCTTTCAATCAACTCACTACTTTGCATTTGCATCACTGCCTAATTAGAGCATTCGCGATTACAATGATCATATTGCTTGAGCTGGGGTTCCTCTGGATTTACTCTTTTCTGCCCATGTTGGTTGCTATATTTGTTGATTGCTTTGCTTGAATCTGGAATGTATCTTTATTCTTGCATGTACTTGCTTTGCCTGGCTTGAATTCGTGTTTGTATTTTGCTTGTGTTTGCATTTTTAGATATACCTCTGCAATGGATTAAAAAAGCTTTGTACCCGTGGGAACCTCCAAACCTCTTAGAGGAGACCTTAATATACACTTCCCGTGAGCGTATAATGGCCCTTAGAAAGAGTGATAGATCTCTTAGGATAATCTTGTGTAGGGAGGACGAACCCGTTTGTTGTGATTAGTCCTCGGATACTGATGGTCCTTTCTGTTATTTCTATGCCACCGTTTTTAAAAGGATTTTTCTTCGTCTTCCCTTATTCAATTTCGAAAAAGAACTCCTTACCGAAATCAATGTAGCCCTTGTCCAGCTACACCGAAATAGTTGGGCATTTGTTTGGGGCTTCATTATCCTTTGCAAACAGTTTGGCCTTTTGCCATTTGTTGAAGTCTTCTTATATTTCTTTGAGGCCAAATGCCTAGGCTTCCAGCTTTGGGTATCCTTCAATGGGGTGTCTGGAAGGGCATTGATTTCACTCTTCCAACAATCCTATAAAGGCTTCAAGGGCAAATTTTTGAAAATTCGATGCAACAAAAGGGATCCAACCCTTCTGGATAGATTTCCTCTATACTGGACCGAAGAACCATGCTTCCAAGGTGCTCGGCGCCTTGACAATGCCTTTCTTATAAGCAGAAAGTTCACCCCAAGGGCTATAAAGGCTTATATGGGTACTTTTCATTCTCTACTCTTGATAGGACTAACTTCGCTATTGTTACTGATCATTTCTTATTCTCTTTCGCAGATAGCATGTTGACGAGGATTGATAAGAAAGAGCTAGCAGAAAGGGCTAAGAGGCTGCTCAACCACCCTAGGATCTTAAGCTCAGAGCTCTAACCACTGTCGTTCAAGCCTCCACTGAGGACAACGAGGAGACCAATTATGGGATGGTCTTCGAAAGGAAAAGGAAAGTCACAGCCGCCCCTACTGAGCATTCCCACTCATATGGGCGTGCTCCTCCCTACCACTCTCCCTCAGCGAGTCCAACCCTACCACGCGACATGATGGTGGTGCAAGAGGATGAGGGCACGAGCTTCAGGGGAAAGGGTTTATGGAACCTTGACTTGGACGTCCTCTCCTTCCTCGAGAAGACCCTTCTACCTAACAAGGAGAAGTAGAAACTCATAACCCTCGAGGAAGATCGCTTGGTGCACGAAACCATGAGGCAACTGGGACAAGCCCTCGCTGCAAGTTACTTGGTTGTCACCAAGTTAAAGGATTGGAAGGGTCGGCAGATCAAAAGGATCAAGAGATATTGAGCTCCATAAAGGAATGGAGAATCTTCAAGTCGAGCTTTAGCAATCCAAACTCCTATGCCAAGAAATGGGGAGTCTTCAAGTAGAGCTTCAGCAATCCAAACTCATATGCCAAGAAACCGAAGTCCTCCTGACTGAGAAGGCTAAGGAGGCCTCGAGCTTGACTGAGGAAAAGGAAAACTCTTGGCAGAGGTGGAAAAGCTCAAGGAAGAACTAGCACAAATAGATGAGGACCTTACCAAATAAAAAGAATCCTTCAAGAACAACGTCGCTCAATTCTACCTTGTAGGGTTTGAGGAGGTCGTCTAGCAAGCCTCGGGCCTTCATCCCAAAATCGATTTCTCCCAACTTGGCCCGGGTAAAGTTGTGGTCAATGGGCAACTTGTGGAGGAGTAGCCTTGAATTTTTCATGTAACACTTTGAACAATATTACACCTTTTTATTTTATAAAGTACTTTTTATTCATCAATGTTAATGGCAACTTTTTTTGCTAGTCTAGCTATTTAACTTAGTAAATTTCGACTAGCGTAGCCAATGCACACTTCGTTATTTAACTTAGTGAAACACGATTAGCATAACTTTCAACATCTATTGACAACATACCAATCTAACACTTATGCTAACCCTCTAAGCTAAAATGACAATAGACTCAATGCATAACTTCAAGCATAAAAAATTACTGTGTTCTCAAGGAACTAACCTTTTGGCGAACCATACCCTCTGGCCGCAAAAAGCCTTTTGACAAACATGGGTATTCTTCATATACTTGGGTAGGGGTCATATACCTTGAGCTCGCTAGGCATGGCTTCACATACTCGGAGAGCTGCACCTTTCCACATTTGGTCTTCTCTTCCTACACTAAAATTGATTCATCTACCTTCTTAGAGCATCTAACCAGGGTGTTCACTCACGCACCAAGTCAACTCCATTTTGGCAAAAACGGTCACCTTCACCGCTCATTACTTAATCATTCCACAAGGCACTCGAACTCGAGTGATCGTCCTCTCGACGGACTAACCCGACTTCTTAGACAATCTTAGTCTCAATACTCATCTGTAGAGCGCTCGAGCTCGGATGGTCATACCGACGCCAAGTTAGGTCGTATTACCTGCCTATAGATGATCAACTTTACACAGAGAGTCTGCTCAGATAATTTTACCGAGAGAGGTCGTCTTACCTATTTCAAGCCAAACAATCTTAGTTATGGTCGATTGTACTTCAGAGCGCCTGAACTTGGAATCTTACCAAGAAAAAGGTCGCCTTATCTTAATCATGGATAAATAATTCGCACACAGAGCGCCTGCTCGGATAATCTCACTAGGACAAGTCGCCTTACCTAGCATAAAATCAGTTGTACACACATGGCGCCTACTTAGACAATCTTACCGAGGACGGTCGTTTTATCGTGTGCTAACAAATACAAAAATCTAATGCACCATCTTTCCAGAACAAGTTTTATTCGGTGACCTCGTTAAAAAATCCTCATAAGGGAAAAAATGCCCCCTTAAGCATTACATCATTCATAAAGAAAGCATTAACAAAATGTCTTAACTGAAATAAAATTTGAGATTCGCTTCATTCCACGTTCGAGGTATAGCTCCCCCCTCGAGGGTTTCGAGCCTGTAAACTCTGTTCCTGAGCACCTTAACTACACGGAATGGGCCAGTCCACTTTGGAGACAACTTATTCTCCAACTGATAGGGGTGAGTCTTTCGCATCACCAAGTCGGCAACCCGGAACTGACGAGGCTTCAACTTGGTCTTTTGCTTCAGCTCCACCCTTATCTTCAAAGCCTCGAAATTAATGTGAGCTTGCTTGCGCACTTCATCTAGCAAATCCAGGATCATCTTCCTTCCTTCGTTAGACTCTTCAATAATAAACTTCTGAAACCGAGGAGAGCTCTCTTGGATCTCTACTGGTATCATGGCGTCTGACCCATATACCAAACTGAAGGGCGTCTCCTTAGTTGTTGACTGAGGAGTAGTGTGATAAGCCCACAAAATTCGAGGAACTTCTTCTAACCAATTTCCCTTGGCCTTCTCCAATCTTCTCTTCAACCCTCTGAGTAAGACTCTGTTGGCAAACTCAACCTAACCATTCGTCTAAGGGTGTTCCACCGAAGCAAATATTTGTTTTATGTCGAGCTCCGAGAATAGCTTGCACAACTGCTGACTTGCGAACTGGGTTCCATTGTTAGCACCAAGTGTCTAGGGATTCCAAAATGACATATGATGTTCTTCCACACAAAATGCAGTTGTTTGTGCGACTAGCTCGACTTCGATCCACTTCGTGAAGTATTCGATGGCCACTATAAGATACTTCATCTGCTAAATCTCCAAAAGGAAAGGACCCAAGATGTCTATTCTCCAGGTATGGAAAGGCCATGGGCTATAGATCGACCGTAACTCCTCAGCTGGTGCATGATACCAATCAACATGTTTCTGACACTGCTCGCATCGTTATGCATGCTGCACGCAATTCTCCTTCATAGTCGGCCAATAATACCCAGCTCTGACGACCTTCAACGAGAGATCCCTTCCTCCGACATAACTCTCGCAAATGCCTTCGTGGAGCTCCCCCGTGATGCGGGTACAATGATCCCTACTTACACAAGTGAGGATTGAGTGGGTATAACTATGACATAACAGCTTGCCATCTACAAGGATATAATTTTCTGCATTCCTCTTAATCGTTTTAGCCTCTACAGGTTTTGCAGGGAGCAAAATATCAGCTAGGTAGCGTTGGTATGGAGTTATCCAAGTCTCCACAATGTTGACATGCAGGACCTCCAGAGACTCATCTCCCAACAAGTCATAGGTGGTTATCTTGGGCACTTTCAAGGTCTCATGTGTCAATGATCGTTGCCTCCTCCCTTGCTTCAAGCTCACACCCAAGATCTCCACGCGACTGACCTCGACTAGCCCTTCTGCAGTTGTCCTAAGCAACTTCAAGGTCTCTTGAATGACTGACCTCTACCGACCTCCCTTCCCCGAGTTTGCCAGTTTGGACAGCAAGTCTGCTCGGGAGTTTTATTCTCTTAGGACATGCACTAGCTCGAATGTGGAGAAAGCTGCTTTCAGAAGCATAACATATGTCAGGTACGAGGCTAATTGTATATCCTTAGCCTGGTACTCACCTATGACTTGCCCAATAACTAGCAACGAGTCACTCTTCACCAACAAACTTCAAGTGTCTTACTTCTTGGCTAGCAACATCCCAACTATCAAGGCTTCGTATTCAGCTTGGTTGTTCCTGGCTTTGAAGGCGAACCTTGGGGCTTGCTCAATTAACAACCTGCTCGGCCCTTCCAAAATGACCCCAACTCCACTCCTTTGTTGGTTAGATGATCCGTTCACTGAAAGGACCCACTGGAAGTCATTAGGATTAGGCTGGGGACCCTCATATGACAACTCTACCATGAAGTCAGCATACACCTGGCCCTTAGGCTCTCGGAGTTCATACTACACCTCGAACTCAGACAACTCAACTACCCAACCGACCATCCGACCTGTTATGTCTAGCTGCTGAAGGACTTTGTGGATAGGTATCTCAGTCATCACTATCACAGTAAAGCTCTGGAAGTAATGGAGGATTCGCCGAGCTGTGAATACCACCGCCAAAGAGGCCTTCTCGATGGCTTGGTACTGCGTTTCTGGCCCTTGCAGCACCTTACTCACAAAGTAGACCGACTTCTGGATCCTATCTTGCTCTTGCACAATGACCGTGCTTATTGTCCGTTCTGTGACTGCAAAATAAAGACGAATGGGAGTACCTGACAGCGGCTTACAAAGGACAGAAGGGCTTGCCAAAAACTCCTTCAACTTGATGAAGGTCTCTTCACACTCACGAGTCCACACAAATCGGTTATTCTTCTTCAAACATTGAAAATATGGATACCCCTTATCTCCACTAGCGGACAAGAATCGAGATAGGGCAGTCATATGTCCAGTTAGCTGTTGGACTTCCTTCACGCTGACAAGCCTCCCCATCCCTATGATTTCAGCACATTTGTCGGGGTTCGCCTTTATCCCCCTTTCAGTGATCAAAAATCCAAGGAACTTCCCAACTTCCACCCCGAACACACACTTCTCTGTGTTTACTTAGCTATTATTGCAAATAGATCCTCTAAATCATAAATGTGTTGATCTTTCTCCTCTGATGTGATGACCATGTCATCTACATATGCTTGCACATTTCGCCCAATCATTGGGGTGAGAATCCGGTTCATCAATATTTGGTAAGTGGTGTCAGCATTCTTAAGGCCAAAGGGCATGACCTTATGATAGTAGCTAGCGAACTCGGCCATGAAAGCAGTCATACTCTCGTCTCTAGAGTGCATACAGATTTGGTTGTACCCCGAGAACGCGTCCAAGAAGCTTAACAGTCGACAACCCAAGGCGTTGTCCACCAAGGAATCTATACTTGGGAATGGGTAATAATCCTTGGGACAGGTCTTGTTCAGGTCTATAAATTCAATGCACATCCTCCACTTCCCATTAGCCTTCTACACCAACACCACATTTTCCAACCACTCAAGGTATTGGATTTCCCTTATGTGGCTAGCATTCAGAAGCTTTTGCGTTTCTTCCCTAATGATTAGGTGCCTTTCCTCATTGAACTTCCTCCTCCTCTGGACTACCGGCCTGACCTTCTCATCCACAATAAGCCTATGGCATAAGAAATTTGGGTTTATCCTAGGCATGTTCGCGGATGACCAAGCGAAAGCATCCATGTGCTTCGATATCACATCGGTTATCTTGTCCTACAACTCTTGACATATAGACATGTCAAGCTTGAACTTCTTCCCTCTTATTTCCTTTTCCAGAACCTCACCAGTAGGTCCAGGTTGCCTCTTGTTGACGACTCCATCTTGCACAATATCTTCTGGCTCTCCCGCTTGAACAATGATTGAGTACGCCCTTTTACTTTTCAAGCTACTCTCGTAGAACTTTCTAGTTGCACTTTCTCGTTGTCTTCTGATCAAACTTGATGGTGATCACTCATCCATCAAGCGAAGGCAAATTCATTTGCATGTGCCTCGTTGAAGACACCGCACCTAACCTGTTCAAAGAAGGTCTCCCCAAAAGCAAATAGTAAGTTGAAGAGGCATTAACCACAATGTATCTGACGTTAATCTTCTGAGCTGGGGTGCCATTAGAAAAAGTCGTCATCAGCTCGATGTATCCCCGCTCTTCCACCTGATATCCCGGAAAGCCAAACAAGCAACCATCGTACGACTTTAGCTGGTTGGGGGATAACTGCAAATTGTTGAATGTTGACCAGAACACCACATCAGCTGAGCTCCCTAGTAAATGAGAATTTGGTGTACCTTCCTTCCCACGATGACAACAGATATCACCATTGGATCATCCTCACGAGGAACCACGTCCTCTAGGTCAAAGCTCGTAAAATAGAGAGCGGACTCTGGTGGATGGTCGGGTATCCTTGCCTCCACGGTCATCATTGCTCTCGCATATCGCTTACCCTTGGAAGCAGAGCTCCCTCCTCCAACAAATCCTCCCGAGATGGTTTTCATCTCCCTATGGATTGGTATCTCATGCGCTTGGTCCCTGGGAGCAACCTCTCCCTTGGGGTTCTCCTGGTTCGTCTCAAGGTATTCCTTCAAGAATTTGTCCTTCACCAAACCTACCAATTGGTAACCCAAAGTTATACAACGCTCAACGTCATGCCCAAATCCCTTGTGGAATTCAAAACCAAACCTCCTTTCGTGGCCCCAGATTCCTGTCAGGCTTTTGAGGGAACCTCAACTTTTCCACGCCTCTGTTTCACGTTGAAAAGTTCATATAGAATCAGAGGATTTGCCTGGTTGACAAAGAATTGTTCCCTGAACAACTTGGAAAACTGGTCGAAGGAGATGATGTGGCCATCAAGGAAGCCCACTAAACCACTACAGGGTTGTGTCTGTGAATGTACCCATGAACATCTTGCAATGGATAACATTTATTCCCCCGAAAATAATCATTTGGGCATTGAACGTCGTAAGATGGTTTTTAGAGTCTTCTACTCCCGTGAAAACGATCTTAGGTGTGATGTAGTATGGCAGCACAAGCACATCCATGATTTCCTGCAAGAATGGCTTGGGACGAGCTCTAGGGGGCACATTCAAACTTCGCTCCCTTATAGAGCGTTGATCAAGTTGTTGTAGATTCTTGCGCAATTTCTCATTGGCCTTGTGTGATTCCTCACTGTTTGCTCATGAAGCATCTATCTCCACCGTTAGTTGATCTTGCCTAAGCACTTGCTCAGCTCGAGCTTCTGCAATAAGCTTTTCTTGTTCGGCTTTAACCTCTGCCATTAGCCTTTCCTGCTCGGCTTTGGCTTCTGCCATTAGCCTTTCCTGCTCGGCTTTGGCCTCTTGTTGGATCCACTTCTACTCTCGCCTGTACTGCTCGTTGGCTTCTTAGAGAGCTTTCACAGTGTCCATGAGCTATTGTAGGGTGAGGGCGTCGTTCCCTTCAGATCTCAGCGGTGCTTGCCTAGTGTTCCTTATATCACTGGAAAACTCAAACACAATTGTGGATGGGATAAAGTTTTATCGAGACCCACGGTGGGCGCCAAATGTTCTCACCGTTTGACTCTGGTGACAAGCTCTAGCTTCAGTCTATCTCCTCTGGAATCTGTTATACATCTTGTTGCACTGGTACATGGCTATGTTAAGACAGAGGGGGCTCTACCTATTGATCACACTCTAACAATCAAGTCAATAAGAACTTACTAAAATTAAATAAGTGTTCAATTTCAGTCTCAAAAACAACGTACATTTGCCTAGGTCTCAAACCCCTTTTATAGCTTACTCGTTTAACAACTTTCACCCACGAGAATATAATCTCAACCGAAAGCATAAAATAATAAAATAACAACAGAAAAACCACCAGCCAACAGGCACCATCTTAGGCGCTACCAACAGTAAATTCTTTGTTTACGTGGACACCCTTACTCATGGTGCAACGTTGTCTTTCCACGATGCATGCTACGTAACCATTACGTGCCCTAAAACGCACACTTAGGTTAAAATATACTTACGTGGCTTAACCACTACGTGCACTAACACACACCCTTTAGATTAAGAAATATCTTTTACTAAATAACCTTATATTAGTGTATAAAAATATTATGTTAATTATTCTCCAACAGACTTACTAGTATAACTGGATCAAACTCATAACCCACTTTATAGGCCCAACAATCAAACTGACCTATCCACACCTATTCACCTAACTCCGATCACTGAGCACTTTATTCCTACCAAACTTTATTCCTACAAAAACAATACTCTATAAGCCATACAACTTCTAAGACAAAAAGCCTATGGAGTGAGGTTGTGGGGAAGTTTTATGAATCTATCTCAGCTATAATCTCTTTAGCTGCAGTATATATCCATATTAATTCCATATTGATCATTACTCTACATTGAAAATATGTACCCTACAAGATTGTACAAGCAATATTTTACTCCAAAATGTTTACTATTCCTTACTTTTATTATTTCACCAATTCTTTTAATTAATACTTTTCTATTTTTTTATTATTAAAAAGTGAATTTCAAAATTCAATTTTATAAAATTGAATTATTTCACCTTATATATTATAAAATATTTCTTATTTTTCTTATTTTTTTTCTTTAAAATATATACATGAAATTTCCTTATTTCCGATCCACAATAAATCTTGAAACACTTCTTATTTCTCTTTTATTTCTTCTTTTTAAAGTATAAATTTACAATGTTTTCAAACAATACTGTCTAGGGTCTTACATCGCTGGGTCCATGCTCATGATTTTTCATTTGGTTTCCCACCTATATATATTCTTAAGAATACCTCACACTACATTTCTTTTAATTAATTAGTAGTTCACATCACATTGGGATTGCCTTTTCATTTTTTTTCCTCCATCATTCTTCTTCTTCTTCTTCCCTTTCTTCTTATTGTGAATTGAGCCAAAACATGAATAGGAATGCTTACAAGGAGGAAAAAACATGCTGCTCTTTCCACCCGAAACAAGTAGTTGTTGGTGTGTGCCCCTTGTGCTTGAATGAGAGGCTCCTCATACTGGCTGCAAAACAAGACCTTCACCATCATCATCACCATCACAGGCTTCAAAGTTCCACTCAGAGGAAGCCTTCAACTTCTATTCACAAGATCTTTGCTTTTGGTTCTCTCTTCACTCGCCACCAATTCAAATCTCACTACTATGACCAAGATGATGCCTCTCCCAGCCCAGAAGGAAAGACCTTATTTTACACATTGCTTCATATTGCTATTGTCAAATTTTATTACCCTTTTTTCTTTTTGATCTCCCTCTATACTTTATAATTTTTATATAAAAAGGGAAGATTTATCTTCTGTGGGGGTAGTTAAATTTGTAAGTGCTATATCACTGTTGGTGGTTTTTATCTTCTTTCATCTCATTTTCCTTTACCTTGTTCAATGTGCACACATGGTGGGTGAAACATTGCTATTAATCCATGAAGACTTAGCATAGCATAGCATGTGCATGTGTGTGTATCTTCATGTGCAAGATTAGATTATGATGACGATGAAATTAAGGTAAAAGAGGTAGCTGATAAGAGTGCCAACACACCATAAGGTGAAGCTTTTCAAAATGTTCAATCTTTATTGATCCTTCTTCAATTCTTCTTCCTGGCGTGGCTTGTGGAAGTCATGTGCAAGCGACAAGAGAACTATAACACCTAAAATATGTTTTGTTTGAGGTTATAGATTTGCTGGGGAGTTGAGTTACAACTTACAAAACAAATTATTTGGCAAGATGTCATTCATGTTTCTGACATATGCGATGCTGTTGTTGATGATCATATGTCAGTGTCTAAAACAGTTTCAAGAAAAATTGCGCCAACTAAAAATTCGATTACGAACCCCCTTCTAACTTGGGCAAAAATTCATCATATAGATGCATGAGTTGGTGGTGTGTGTACGTGTATTATGTTAATTTAAAGCAAATTTATGTATCTATTCCATTGACTGCTTTTGTTTGTTATTCTATTATGTGCATCAAGCTTTAAAACATGTTAATTTGTCTTATGTGCAATAGAACTACATAATTTAAAGTTTAAACCTAAACTAAGCATGTTTCTTCTGTAGAACTTGTAGTGAAGAATAACAAATGTTTTTTATGTGGGTGTGTTGGATGGTATCTTCAAGTTATTATATTGACAATGTGGAATTGGTTGAACTTTTCAGAGTCATTCATCTCAATAAAGTTTGAAGAAAATGGAGTGGCTTCATGGGAAAAGAGCACCCTCTCTAACATGTCTAATAAGGTATGTGTAGAGGGCAAGTTCCTAGAGAAGGAAGCAAAGGAGAACAAGAGTGTGATAGAGCATGGAAAGTCAAATAACGCGTTTAGATGGAGAAAGCGTATGGGCCGTTTGGTCCATTTCATCCAATGGAAGAGGTCCAGTAAGGGTGGTGTGGGCCATGTTGGCAACAAGGTTGAAGGAGTGAAGGTTAGAAAGGGTTGGATGAGATCATTGACAAAGAGAAAGACCGTGGAATAAAGGGGTAAAAAGAAAGTGACATGTACCAAAAACACTTGCTTTTTTTCTCTCTCTCTCTCTCTCTCCCTTTTGTGGTTACTACTTACTACTACTAAGTGTGGATGTGAAGTTTTTAACAACATATATAGTACAACACCACTACTAAGAAGAAGAAGGTAGAGTCAAAGATAGCTTTGTTGATTGATCTTTTGAAAATGTGCTTTAGATACATGAAAGTTAAAAAAAGAGAGTGCTTTGCATGCTTTGAGGACTTGGGAATGAGGTTCTTGTAATTCTTTTTTGCTATGTTTTTTTTTTTTCTAGTTGTTGTGGCATGGACATGTAGTACAGGCTAGCTGTAAATGAGAAAAACATTTGAGTGTTCCATTCCATACGGCACTGCAAAAAAAACCCCATGTTAGGTACCCATAGTGGGAAACAAATTAAGCACTAGGGCCCTATAACATTGTGCTATAGGGCTTGTCTTGATGGTGCCAAAATGTCTTGTTACTTCATTCTTCAAAATAAAATTCAAATTGATTTTTATTCAATTGCTACATCTTTAAAAAAAAAATTAGTTCTTAGGTTTGATCTTTGTCTATTCAGACTAAAGATCTAGTTTCATCATTTTGTGAGTATTTGTGATTCAATTAAAAATATTGTCTTTTATAGAATTAAAAATATCTTATGATATTCATAGTTAGAAATAACTATTAATACCATTTGGGCCATATAATGTGAGTGTTTCTTTCCATGATTTTTAAAAGGGACATCATCACTAAATAATTAGGTTAAGAATTACAAACAACTATCACTTGTACTAACAAATGGGTATGTAAAATTAAAATATCTATTTTGTTATAGAATATATATTACTAATTATTTTGATCGAAAATCTTAAAACCTAATTGCATTTATCATATTCAATTAGGCCTTTGCAATTAGTATGATGTTGGCAAAGTAATGGAAAGTCATTTTCGTGACCATGAAAATTAAAATGGGATGCATTATGGGTAGGACCATTATAGGTTGCCACATTGGGATCACAATGGGAGGGACCAATAGAGAAAAGCTTCACCGACTAAACAAAATTGACTAGACAAACCATCAAAACTTCACCCTATACGTGCATTAGATTAGGAAAGACACACAGAAAGTGAGGCACCATTATCCTTTAGGAAAATCTTCTAACTTACTTAACCTAAGTTTCATTTCATTTATCATATTGTGATTATCTTAGCCTATGAGTTTTAGCATAATGCAAAAACTATATTGCATATGCCATATGGACAAATCCTTAGTTACTATATTCTTATATTTCTTTAAATTCAAAACTGCTCCCCTTTGAAATTTCTATTCTTATTAAACTCAACCTTTTAATTCCTCTTCTGTTTCTACTTTCTCCTCTAAAATTCCCTCCTATCTTATTTCTACCAAATAAATTGTTACTCTCTTTCTAAGTTGTTTCTTTTTCATCACATGTTATCACAATTATTACTCCTTTTCTTCTATCTTTTTAGTTTTTTTTTTTTTTCAAACTCCTCTCTCCTCTCCCTTTTCTACTGGAATTCACCTTAG
>Ga0123341_1001000_pt1 | contig 20002 bp, 6 predicted proteins | sample Turbeapinknodule_FD_89959 | JGI IMG/M metagenome (GOLD analysis project Ga0123341, IMG submission 89959) | Root nodule microbial communities of legume samples collected from Mexico - Turtle bean Mexico pink nodule | ecosystem: Host-associated > Plants > Roots > Nodule | place: Mexico: Nepantla...
AAATAATATTTAATTTAATTAATATAGTAATTAATTATTTTTTTAAAAAAATAATTTTTATTTAATAATATCTAGTAATGTATGATGTGTATGGTGATTTAATAAGATAAGGTGGTCACGTGAAATAGCAGATATTAGTAGGGGGGAGGTGGGCAACAAAATGTTTGATAATTTCATTGAGGAAATGAAGCCCATGCATACCAAATGATAATATTCATCTTGTTTGTTAGGATTAAGACATCTAGAAAATAACGTTGCAACTTCTCATAAATGAAATAAAAATAAATAAAACCTAAACATTTAATTTCATACACAAAGAGTCAGAATTGTTGAAAATTAAATAAAAATCAGAAAATTATATGAGAATTAAGGAGTCAGAATTATTGAATATAAGAAAACGAAATAATATGACATCACACTTCTAACGATGGAAGATATGTATTGAAGATTGCACACACAAAGACAGATGAAAAACCTTGATAAATCTCAATTTTTTTTGGATGAAAAAAACCCATAAAGAATTAGCTATAAAAACTGAGTCTGTTTTCTTATCATCAAAATTTGCCCATTTATTTGCCTTGGTTGGATACTACATATAGCCTTTTTGTATTTTAAAAAATTACAAGTAAATATATAACAACGTAAAAGTCAATGATTAGAAGAAGTGTAACTGTCCCAAAATTAATCCAATAATTGGTAAAATGTAACTATCCCACAATCATTAATGTTGAGCCTACAATTCTTTCCCAAATTGGTTACATTTTTAATATTCGTAATAATTCAAATTAAATTTGAAACTCAATCAAATAAATAAAAGATGTTATCAACCTCCACTTTGATTATAATACAATTGATCAATGAGAACTGTGATTTTTCAAGACTTGTTTTATTTTTCAACACCTGTTATAAAACGTCTTCTGCTTTCCTTATATCTTTATTCTATGTCATAGGTCCCTCAAATATTTCAATCTTTCAATTTCAAGTATTTCAAACTCCTTATTTTTGGTTATATACTTGTCACATTACTCTAAATTTCATTAATGTAAAGAAATATTTGTTGAGTTTTATAAAATCATTTCCAACAATATGAATAAGGGATATGTAACATTTTTTTCTTTTGTTATTGGTTAAATAAATGTAGGTATAGTTGGTAATGAATGAGTCATCTTCATACATAGATTTAGGTATATTTAAGCTTTCATTTCTTATATTACATTTTTGTTCAAACTAATTCTTGTGCTTTTGGTCAAAAATATTGCGCTACTGACTTTTTGGTATTGAATCTTATTATCTTTAATTAGATTTATAATTTGGAGAACAGACATGGACACTGACATGCACTTTGGTAGTCAAAGGAAATTGAAGGATTCAAAGTGTGGGATATTTGTAAATGTTCATGTGTTGCTATATACTTGCAGATCTTCCTAACAGGCTTGTCTCTAATTCAGAATTTTTTAAAGATTCGAATCATTGTTTGTTTGGTACATTTAAACTTTTAAGTGTATTCATGGTCCATATCCATAGTACTAAAGCATGACCTAACATATTTAGACACGAAAAACTTGATATTAGAATAAGCGTTACTAATATAGATTATTAAAGTATTGGGTGCCTAAATATCATTAAATACTTCCCATCAATGGTTGAATCACTATAAATTTTTCTGACATCACTATATTAAATAGCAGCAATCTCAGAACAATTTTGTCCTCATGCGTGTAGATTCTAGATAGCCCATTTCTTTGGCAACCATGGACAAAGCCAATCTTACCTTCCACAATACAGTGATACCCAAAGAAAACCTTTACCTATATTCATATATTATATGCATATATAAACCAAATAGAGATATAGTAGATTTCACTGTCAAAAAAGTGATTCCCTACTTTTCCATACTATCAAACAACAACCATTAGACACATCTGTCTAAGTAGGTTTCAATTTATGGCACTTGGAAGATAGGATCAGCACAGACCTGTAATAATATTGAGGTTGATCTTAATGTTATTCTTGGAATTTAACTAGCAATATCAGTTGAAGTGCCTGAATTTAGTGTCATCTTTTATGGTTTTTGTCTTGGTGAACAAACAAAGAAACATTCAGTTCTTTTGTCATGTGATCTTGTGAATTGCATGTAGCTGGACTTCATCTTTAGGGAATGCTTAACCATTATGTTGGTCACGAGAAAGATGGTTCGTGTGTTTTCTGGTATAATAGTTGAACATGTAGGTTGTGGTTTCACTTGCTAGTTTTATCACTGTCATTTTACTTTCGAAAGTCACATGGTGCATTCTAACTTCTTAGTGGATTAATCATTGAGAGCATACACAATTTCTGTTTTTTCAGTGCATCATCCATCTACGGAATATTTTTACTCCCAAAAAAGAGGGTGGTTGTGGATTCCCCAAACACCCCCATACAACATTTATATTATTATTTTTTATTAATTATGTAACTTGCAAGAAAAATGAGAGCATAAATGAGAGCATAAGAAATGTTAAGCTCAATATCGAGGGAAAATTAGTTATACCACAAGACCACATGTACGGTGGTCATTCATTGAATTTTGGTAATCCAATTCAACTTCAATCCAAATCCAAATCTAAATATAAGATTTATAATCTAATTCATATTTTTTTATAAAAATAATTTAGATATTTAAATTCAAATATTTGGACTGAATTTTAAATCTAAATTCATATTTTTATAAAAATAAATAAATTGTATTTTAAATCAAAATTTATGTTTTCTTAAAAAAATTAACATAATATTAATATAATAATATGTATTTTTTTTAATATTATATAAATATTAAGAAAATATAATAAAATTATAATTTAATAAAACTAAAAAAAATTAAAGATAACTACTTCCAAAATTTTAGAATGAAAATCTTGATTTTCCAATTTTTAAGATCTCTATAAACAAAATAGAGATATGATCTGAGAATATAATAAAACGTGGATCAAACTAAAAACTGGATTTAAATAAAAGGATTTTTAATGGATTAGAGCAGTGTACAAATAGAGCAATTTGACAAAACTAGATTTTTTGTCCACCCTAACCACATGACATGTGATCAGTAAAGAAAGGAGCGAAGGAAAAACCTGTGTCATAAGAGGAAAATGTATTCTCAAGGACGACATGTACTCTAGTTTTTTTTATTGGTATGATATGTTTCTATTTAAAAATTTCTCTATTCATCTTTTCTTTTTCCTATGTATCTTTTCATTATTCTTTTTTTATTTTCCTCGTGTATCTTTTTATTTTGAATCTTATATGTTATTGAATCAAGTTTTTTTTATCATGAAGGTCATCTTGGTTGTGTCATGGTTTGTAATATTATTATTTTTCTTTTTTCTTGTACTGGATTGAGACTCTAGTATATTGGTGTTCATTTATGTTTATAGCATACTTGTAAACAGTAATATTTTACTTTTCATACCAAGTTTATCAAATATATTTCTGATTTATTTTGTTTTCAATGATATTTGTATTCTTGGTGCTTTCATTGATATCATGGCTGAGAGCACACATTTGAAGGAATTACAGGTTGAAGTACATGTCATTCCAATGAACTCTGCAAATTAATGGATATATTGGAACTCCGTGATTGTGATGTGTTCATATTAAGCAACACTCGAATGAATCAGTTCCAACAATCCCTAAATTTACTAGTGCAATCACAATCTTAGTTCCATGGTGCCTCTTTGAGGGTGAATCAATTATGTGTTGTTTTACATGTTAAGGACATATCACTAGGATTTTCACATTTTGATAGATAATAATTGGTGCAAGAGTGGATATTTAAGCAGAAAAATTCTTTAACTCTCACAATATGCCTGATGTTGAGAGAGTGAAGTCACTGCAATTCATTTTGAAAAAGATGTCATGTCTTGATTTCAAATGCTTCAACACCTTTCTACAATTTGACCCTAGACATATTTGACAAAGCGCTTTTGTAATCTCAACTTGGTCCCTTTCCTTTTGACTGCCCAATGACTGAGTTGTTTACATTATAACAATTTGGTACAATTTCATATCATTATCTAAAATTTATTATGCTAGCAAATATGTCATTTGATTTAACTAATGAAGCTTGAAGTGAAGATTGTTAAGCTTAAAGGTGAATAGTTGTTTGAGTTTTACATCTTTGGTTTTTGGTTTCTAGTTTGGAGTTCTTTCTGGATTATGTAATCCAAAAATTCCTCAGATTGTGCAATCCATAAGTTATTTGGATTGTGTATTCTGTAAGCAAGAAGTGATTGTTTTCAGATTGTGTAATCCATAACTTGTAAAAAAGTACTTTGGGTTAACAATTTTGAATCAGGAGTCAAAAAATGTATTTCAAATTACACAATCTGGAAGTCAATTATTAACACCAAATTAATGTTCTAGATTGTGTAATCTTAACTACAATTTGGACTTCCAAATCGTATAGTTTGAAAGTCAAAGTTGCATTCTGGAAGTCAACATTGACTTTTGGATTACAAAACTCAAAATTCAAATTCGCACTCCAAATTTGGTAATCCAAAACACAAATTTGACTTTCAAATTACACATAATCCAAAAGTAAAATTTGTGTTGTATTTGTCTCTTTTTTCATACTTAAGTACGTTTAGTTGCAACATAATATTAAAGTGTTAATTCCTTTGTGATAATCATTTCACTATTTCATGGTTGATTGTTTTCTATAGAGATGTAATCCAAATTTTTGAGCAAAATATCAAATGAAGTAGATATTTTACTTCAACATGAATGAAATGTCTAATATTGTGAAACTTGAACCATCAAAAGATAAATTGGTTGAAGAGGATTGAGTTGAAGCTTTTATAATGGACAAAATAAGTAAAATATGCTAATATTTGTGTAAAAAATGTGACAAGGAACATATAATTATGTTATAATGTATTTTTGCAGATATTTGGAACACGAGTTGACTTACTTGAATGAATATGTGGAGTAACATTTAAACGTGGATTTGTAATTGTGTTATTGAGGTTTGATACAACAAATGGATAATAAGGAATAAAGACATATGTGTTATTAGGATGTGAAAAATGTGATAAATTTAGGAGATACCAAAAATGTTAGAACTCACTACAACTAGAATAAGGAAATGTGACTATCCATTTAAATTGTAGGGTAAATTAGTACACAATGGAGGATGGTCGATTGTGAAGGTAACATCTGAGAATCATAATCATGAGATGACTAATATATTAGTAGGTTATTCTTATGCTGAAATATTAAAATCTAATGAGCATGCCATGGTGGTTGATATGACTAAAATTTTAGTGAAGTTGACAAAAATTTTACTTACTTTAGAGGAGAACAATGGGGACAATGAGACAACTACTTTAAAGCAAGTGTACAATGTCAGGTATGCATATATGAATTATAAAAAAGATGAAGAACTAAAATGCATTGGTTAATGATCTTGTTAAGGTGTGACACATATATTCACTAGAATAAGTTTGATAAGCCCTCACAAATTGTTACAAATGTTTTTTTTAATACACCTTAATTCAATGAAATTAATGAATGCATTAAAAATGTTATTGTTGATGGAGAACTTATACAAAACCAACAAATATAGGTTGTCTTTACTTGAGATTGTTCGTATATGTATACAATGTTGGTTTTCTTTGTGACTTTTGTGATGTTACCAAGTGAACGAGAAAACAACTTTATTTAGGCTCTTGAAATACTTATAAGGTTATTTTTTAGTGCATATGTCTTCCCTTACATAAATGCAATTAATAGTTTTTCCTAAAACTTCAAACCTTCTATGTTGATTTTACATTAGTATGAATGTTAAGGTAAATGTAAAATGTTAATGAATTCTATGCAAACTTAGAAAGTGATTATGGATGCATGGAGATGTGTAATGGATTGTGATGCATTTGTGATGTGTGTCAAACATTTTGAAGTTGTTTATTTATCATGACCATTATTGATTGAATATTTCAATGCATATAACCGATTACATATAAGAAAAAGTTTAGAAAGGCTTGGATAAATAATGTTATGCATTTAAGAAATACAATAAGTAATAAGTATTTTTTGTATGACTTTGTTATTTATGATTAATAAATATTCATTGATGCATATTGATGAAGAGTATAATTTGTTATGAAAAAAAAGTTTTGGATTATGATAGAAAGCTAACTAAACGAAAAACATTTTTGGATTACAAAATTTAGAAGTTCTTTTGGATTCTATGATTCAATAAAATCCTAAATCAAGTCATTAATAGTGTGTGCAAAACTTGAAAACAAAATCATCAATGAAAATCTTACACCTTTCACATAAGAAATGACAATATAGTTAATGACGACAATCGATAATAACAACAGTAGTAATGATAACAGTAATAGAGATAACATAGACACAACAAAAGAGAGTGCAGGTAATAAGATAGAGTCTCGATTGAAAGAAAAAACTGAGAAAATGAAATACAATTAGGTTTAAGTTCACTTTTATTTTTTTTAGACTACATAATGAAGAAACTAAAGGAGTGCAAAAAGAAATCTCTGGCAAAGCGCGTTACAAAGCCCACGATAAAAGTAGTAGCAAAATTGGGGGAGTTTCTTCCTGCACCGCTACATTTTTCTTCCTGCACCCCTAATTTTTTTAGATACCGAAATTATCTTTTCACAATTTTGGGTGATTCCTGTAAACAAAAAGTATTTCCAGAATAGAGGTTGTGTAAGGAAAAAGTGTTTTCAGAATAAAAAAATCCAGAAAACAAAAAACCATTTCGAAATATCCTTTTCATAATAATTTTTTTAATTTCCAGATTGCTAAATTCATAATTAATAAAATGTATTTCGGAAAATATGTTCCGAAAATATTATAGAAAAAACAATTCAAAAATCAATTTTAAAAAAAGTAATAGGGTGCTAAAAGACATTTGTTATGCAGGGAGAAACAGTCGCGCACTGGCCTCATTCGCCAACCTTACCACCGCACAAACCAACAAAGAGAACCGAGTGAACCAACTCCTTTATTTTTTTTCCAATGGAATTAAATATAAAACCCTATTTAAAATTAGAAATTAATGTTTTGTCGCTTAAGCTTGATAATGATTGGATGTTGGTATTTGGATATTAAATTAAAAAGATACTTCGTGTCATAGACTAAACTCAGTTTTTAGCACCTGTGATTTTTTTTATATTAGTCGTTATTGCATTAAGTTTGTTGGGATAAAACCCTGACTTGGACTAATCAACCACTCTCCTTCAATTCCAAATTTAAACTCACAAATTTATGTACATTACTATTTTATTACATACCTCCAAAATGGGATAAAAGGAAAAGACACAAAGAAGAAGAGCACTAATCACAATTTTGTAACATTTTTATTTGTAGTCAAAATTATTAAACACTTTTCTAACTTTTTCAATATTTGTTTATCATTGTTTAAAATTTTGTTATGTTTTCAATAAATGTCAATCAATGAAAATGCAAGCCTAATTATCTTTTGGGCTCTATTATTGCTTCACTCAAATTTAAATATTTTAATCAATAAAAAAAAGCATCCTTATCGAAACAAAATTGCCACCGTAAAACTTGTCGTTTCATGGCAAAACATGAGCTTCTTCTGTCTAGGCCGGCCTTAAAAAAAAAATAAAAACTAGAAACTTGTCTGTTACGGAAGAAGTTCCTTCCACCGTACAGAGTCTCTTCTTTTCTTCTTTCTCTGTTACCACTTCCCAATCCCACAAATCCATCATGAACCTTCCATTTCCCGCCATTTTTCTCATCTTCATTTTCTCCATCCCTTCCTCCACAGCAGCCACCGGCGTCAACGCCATTTCCCGCCTTATTGAGATCCAAGACCGCGAAAGGGCTACTCCTTCCGTCCAGGAAGCCGCCGCACGCGGCGTCCTCCTCCGTTTGTTGCCTTCTCAGTCCTCTAGCTTCCAATTTCGGATCGTCTCCAAGGAAAATATATTATATATATCTATTCTTTTCTTGCTGCTGTAGCTTATCGTTGATTCTTAACCGAACCGAAGTAGTTATTGATTGATTTTTTCTACTGTTTTGTTATTAACAGAAGCAATGCGGTGGTGAATATTGCTTCGTTATCAAAAACCATCCTTCTTTCGCGACACCAGGGGATCCTCAAATTCTGTATGTTTATTGTGTTTTTCTTAACAAAGTGAGCAAGGGTGTCGGTTGGAACAATTTTGTGTGTTACATTGTTCTTTTGAACACTTCAAATTATTATGTTGTCTGAAATCATCGGTGGCGCCATGTCTTGTGAGCAAACATGGGTCATGTAGTTAGATAGCCTAACTTACTCACTGGACAATCATAACTTAATTCTCTTTTCTCTTTTAAAGTACTATTTTTTTTTTTTTTTTTAACTTTTCAAAAAATTAGTAAAATATGAAAATTTCTTATGCATTATATAGATGGAAAAAATATAGTTAAGAAACTATATATATAGATTTTATTTTGAAGTTAGAAAATATGTATATGAAAATGCTTTCTTTAGATCCATATATAGATTTTATTAATATAGACTAATATACTTGGTGTCTAAAGGTATTTGATAATTAGAGAAATAAAGAAATGTGGCTAATTATTTTTATTTTGTTTGTTTTAGTTTAGTTCCCACACTTTAAAAAGTTTAATTTTGATCATTCAAAATAATTTTATTAAATTAAATTAATAATTTTATCAATTTATTGTATTAAATTTATCAAATGTGAAAATGTGTGATAAATTGTGAGTGGTGTCCATCACAAAGACGCATATCATGACTATGATTTGACACTGTTAATGAAAAACAAATAGAAAAATGAAGTTGATTTAATAGGTACACTGTGAAAGATTAAAATAAAATCTTTAAAATTTAAAAAATAAACTGAAATAAAAATATAACTAAAGGGAAGAATTTTTAATTTCAACCCAATTTTTAACTAAGTCTTTATACTAAAAAGGTCGAGTCTTAATACTTAATAAAATAGTCTTCTCAAAAAATGAAATTATTAAAATTGTTGTCAGAGAAAAAAATTGGAAAATTAGAGATAATTTCAATTTCAATTGATTTTTATTTAGATTGAAAATATTTATTCTCTCAAGAGTGGTGAACGTGAATTTTTCCGAGAGAACGTTGAAAACAGCAATGCTTTTCTGCTAACAGTGATGGAGTGGAACTTGTTGTGATGATTTTGAATCCCCAAATAGGATTGAAGGCACAACTGGAGTGGACATAGTGTCGGGTCTGCACTGGTATCTGAAGCATTGGTGCGGTTCACACATATCATGGGACAAAACCGGTGGCTCGCAGCTATTTTCCCTACCCAATGTGGGCTTTCTCCCGCGCATTCCCCACTCCGCAGGGATCTCTGTTCAGAGGCCTATTCCGTGGAGCTATTACCAAAATGCAGTTACTTCTAGCTGTAAGCTACTTCTTTGTGTGGAATTTGATGTCACAGGATTTTGTTTCGTTTTCATGTGGTCTCATGTTATTTCTTTATCTGGGTGTGGAAGATTCCTTCGCTTGGTGGGACTGGGAAAGATGGGAAAAGGAAATTGACTGGATGGCTCTGCAAGGTGTCAACTTGCCGCTTGCGTTTACGGGACAAGAGGCTATCTGGCAGAAAGTGTTCCAGGTCGCTTTCTTACCAATTTGCATTAAAACCAGTTCGTTGTACGGGTTTCGCATTCTAGCGTCTTTGTAAGGATTGTTTATAGTTTGAAAAAACCAGAGTTATATGCCATTAAGGATTTGAGGTTGCTTTCATTAGTTTTTGAAAAATGGAAATTACCATTTTTAAAAATGTTGATCAATATGCTGTGGTTGGTTTGCCGTTTGGCCTTGTTCAACTTATGTTTTTGTCCAGTAAACTTAGTTTAGTAATGTGTTTGGTTTCCCTCAAAAGTTTGTTTTCTCCTATATTTGACTTGAAACCAAGTTTCTAGTGAAAACAACATAATGTCAGTCAAGGTTGTTTTTGAAAATTCAGTTTGCAATATAAAGTTCATTCAAATCTTAGTTTGCAAACTTTAATCCAAACGCTTAGATCGTGTTTGTAAATTCGTTCACTGCCTTTTAGAAGGAGAATCCCACTTTCCAATGCATGAAACTTAGAAGGAAGGGGCTTGATGGATTGGCGTTGTACTGAAGCACACACTTTTAGGGACTAAAAATGATGCCATAACTCATAAAAAAGACTAAATAATCACCTTTTTCATCTAAATTGATGTCAGCTTCTTTGACCATTTGATGCTAATGATGAAATATAGACGAACACCTTGATTTAGGCCTTAATTATGTAATTTGTTTATTGAAATTATCATATCATCCCTGAAGTATTGCTTAGATAGCTAACTGACTTTATATTTAACCTCCAGGAGAAATTTAACATGAGCATGTCTGATTTGGATGATTTCTTTGGAGGTCCGGCATTTCTTGCATGGTCACGCATGGGGAATTTACATGGGTGAGTAGAAGGATTCACGAGCCTATTGTTCCACTTTAATAATTCACATGTTTGTAGCTTAATGTTGATAAGTGAATTTTCAATATTGGAATAATTTAGGTTAAACTAGAATAAAGCATATGTAATTGCTTAAACCTTTCAGTTTCATTGCAAAATTCTCAAGTTTGAGGGTTTTGGCAAAACCTTTCTCTATGCCTTGACTTTCATTGTCATTTTTCCTGGATCAGGATGTCATAGTTTTAGTGAAATGTGTAACTATTTTGAGTGATATTGCAATTCCAGATGGGGTGGACCACTGCCACAGAGCTGGTTTGATAAACAATTAATCTTACAGAAGAAAATTCTCGCCAGAATGTATGAACTTGGAATGACACCAGGTACCCATTAGCTCATTATTATTATTGACTCCTCCACCTAACAGAAATAAATTATTGTCGATCTTTATGCATACCACAGAATGTCCCTGGATTGAAAATTAATATTGTTCTTTTGGTTTAAGTTCTTCTCTGGAAGTAAAATTTATAAATACTGAAAAATTAATTTTCAGTGCTGCCAGCTTTTTCTGGAAATGTCCCTGCTGCGCTGAAATATATATTTCCATCAGCAAAAATAACACGCTTAGGAAATTGGTGAGTACAACTATGTATGTGTTGAGTTAAACTTGAATGTAATTAGTCTATTTATGAAATAATCACACTGGTCTAAGAATTTAAGTGACAATGTTTTCAATTCTCAGTATAGAATTAGGATATTTCTGTAAGAATATTGGGAAGTTGATAAGTGTCATGGAAAAGGCCCTGGAAAGGTCCTTTTGCAAAAAAATATGAAAATCAGATAAAATGTATGTTTATCACCTGTGCACATTAACCAACCTACAAAATGTAAAAATATCATCTTTCACCCTAAATAATAGACAACTTTCCTAGGTTGGTAATGGTAATGCCTAATATTAAAGATATCTATTGCTTTAACACTCACTGCCCATCGCTTAGACGAATCATGAATGTATTAAAATCCTAGCAGACTATGATTTTTCTTTACCCAATATTGTTGATACCCGGTCTTGTACAGCAACCATAGTTGATGCAAAGTGCAGCACAAATGTGATGTTGAACAACCCCCAATCTCAGTAAACAAACTGAAGAAAAACAGGGAACCGAGCTTTGTAGAATGAGGCACACAATCACATATATACGTGCAACTTAATCTAGAACATTAAACTCAAGAACTTTTATGAAGCCTGAACCCTGAAGTGATAACAAAGATGTCATGGCCTAGAGCTAATGATAAAGCATAACAAAATGTCATCTTAGCCTGCAACTGTATCTAATTTTCTATCATATCTACATCCATAAGCATCAATCATTCAGATTTATTGACCTTTTTTCGTTGTGCCATAGGTTTTCTGTAAAGAATGACCTAAAATGGTGCTGCACCTATCTTCTTGACGCAACTGATCCTTTGTTCATTGAGATTGGGAAAGCATTCATCGAGAAACAACTACAAGGTGGTCTAAATGCTTATTTTTTACTGTGGGCAGAGTTGTTGGCACAGTAAAATGTTAAGGAAAATTGTTTTGTAATAAATATCCAGATACAAATTTAATTGTTTGTGATATTTGATTCTCTTTTCACCCAGAGTATGGAAGAACCGGCCACATATATAACTGGTAATTTTTTCTTTACTTGACATTTTAATATATATATATATATATATATATATATATGTATATTAACTTTTTATTGCTGAAATGTTTGCTCCAATTGCTTATTTTGGTACAAGGAATATTTATGAAACATCATTCTTTTAGCTTGACATATTGTGCATGTGTCCTTCCTGGCATGCAATGGTATTAGTTAAGTGATCTAACATAGGTCTATGTAGCATCCTTATTAGATAATTATGCATATCATGAAGTTTCAAGCTTATATCCTACCATATGGCTATCAGAACTTCCCTGTTCTTGATTCTCATGTTCTTGCATTGATATATGACAGGTCTGTTAGTTGAGGGGTTTATGTTGATTGCGGACCAACTAACTCAAGCCTTGTCTCTTGAATAAATCTTAGAAGAAAATCTTGAATAATGTGATCTTGATTTGTGTTGCAGAAGCTATGAAATTAAAGTACTACAAGAAAATACCTTCAAGAACATGCTAGGAATTGTAGAACTCCTTGCGTCACTCAAACTCCATGATATAAACAAGAAATGATTCGTCACTTGTGACCTAGCTCAAGAATGCTAAAATTTAGGAAAAAACTTGTGTCATTCAACTCCATTATGGAAAATAGCCACTTGTCACCTAACTCACAAAATAAGGAGTTTCAACCCAAGACAAGTAGAGAAAAGAAAACACTCTATACTTCTCGAACTTTGAATCACTCCAAAGCACCACCAATGATAAGCTAAAGAGCACCACAAAGGATAAGCAATGATGACAACCTTCAAGCACCACCAAGAATAAGCTAATGAGTATCACCAAGGATAAGTTAAATGAAGGAAAAAGAAAACCACTTAGGATATGCCCACCTAAGAGAAGAATTCTCCAATGAATTCACATTATGAACTAAGTTGAATTACATGAGGGCCCTTAGCTCCTTATATAAACACTAAGGCCATATGAAAGACAAGCTAAAACAAGTTATTCCTATTTTCGAACAATTATTTTTAAAACTCAAATTGTAACAGTCAAAAATACATTTCGTCTCCTTTTTAGGATCATATCAATCAGTTTGGGTATTGTCCAGTTAGTGGTCAAGTAGTTGAAGATGTGTCTAAATAGACAAAGGGATTGAGAGGAGGGTCATTCTTTGTGTGGGAATTTGCAAAGGAATTGGGAGACACTTAGATCTCGAAAAAGAGGGTTTGTGATAAATGTCAAACTGAAGTTGTCATTGATAAATGTTAGAATGTGTAATATAATTATAAATATGCTATCAAGTTATGTTTGAATAGCTAGTTGGTTTTTACATGACATTTTGAAATATGTAAACTCTTACCATTAAATGGTTGAGTTTTACTAGGAGGCCATGCGATTACTATAACCCTCACAATTAACAACTTTTGGAACTTATTTACACTTTTTACAGGAAAAGTTTATTTTTATATTTTTGTTGAAGACAATCAGATTCAATACACAGAATTCTAAAGACATGATTTTATCATTAAAATATCTATTTAGTCAGTTAAAATTACCAGTGTATTTGAATTGTGATTTATATGCATATGCACCATCTTACTATAAGCTGTTCATAAAGAAAACCCTCATTCATTAACAAAGTATTTTGGACTAATCACAGTGATACTTTTGACGAGAACACCCCACCAATTGATGATCCAGAGTACATTTCATCATTAGGTGCAGCAACTTTTAAAGGAATGCAGAGTGGTGATGATGACGCTGTTTGGCTGATGCAGGTAATAGAAATTAGTTTTTTTTTGTTATTGTTTAGCCTTGATTTGATGCAGCTAAGTGCTAACTTTTATAAGCTTAGATTTTCATGCAAGTAGACTTATGCATCCATCACACTCTTTAATGGATCCTACTTCTTTTATACAGGGGTGGCTGTTTTCATATGATCCCTTTTGGAGACCTCCTCAAATGAAGGTTATATTCATAATATTTGACCTCTGAACTGTATTGCTTGTGTTCACTGCAAGTCTTAAAACAAACAAAGCTGTCCTAGATCTGTCTATGCAAACTATTTTTTCCGACTTAGTTTATTTTTTTCGTTTGCAAGAATTTTAATTATCTTCGTTTTCTCAACTAAAATTTGCTTGAATCCCCATTATGCATAGAGACTATAACTACTTTCCTTTTTCTTCCATTCCATCTGTGCCTGTATAAGACAACGGCCTGAATAATCCATAGATATATGTGGACAAATGTATTTGTTGGTCAGTATAAATGCTTTCTAGAATTTACGTGTTCACGCTGGTTGATTCTTCTAACTTAATTAGGATTCATATATGATTCTTGTTTTCAGGCCCTTTTACATTCTGTTCCTCTTGGAAAGCTGGTGGTTCTTGACCTATTTGCTGAAGTAAAACCCATTTGGGTTACCTCAGAACAGTTTTATGGAGTTCCCTACATCTGGAAAGTCATTTTCCATTTTATATTTATAAATAAAAATAATAATGTCATTTCTGACTGTGGCATGTTCTAACTTTTGTCTATAACTATGCATGAGGATATTAAAACTTTGAAATCCATTTATTTGATAGATAGATATATTTATTTGCTTATTGATTTGATATATAAATAAATTTATGTAATGTTCTTATTACTGACTTGGTGTGTTATGCATGACAGGTGTATGCTGCACAATTTTGCAGGAAACATTGAGATGTATGGGATATTAGACGCGATAGCATCTGGGCCAATTGATGCACGCACAAGTATTAACTCAACAATGGCAAGTTATTCATTTTTATTGGCAACTCAATTTTATATTTAGTTTCTCACTAGTGAATTATATGAATGAAGTGATGATAAATTGATAAAGAAAACAATAACTAATATGAATATTTCTCAACAATAAAATGTTAAATTAATTTGGTGTAGTATATATGATTACGATTTTATATAAAATAAAAAAACCAATTTCTATTTATCTTTCAATTTAGTCTAAGTAATAAACACTAAACTCTTAGCATATTTTGAAAAAAAAATTAAGCTTTTTCATTTAAAATTGGTGTTACGTTTTCGAACTTTGAAGTTGGTGTATCTATGCACAAATATAATCTCTTTGAGATCTACTATCTACTGTGTAATTTACTGTTCAGACTTGGTTTGAGTTGAAAAGTGTCATTTGAATCATTTCTCGTTCAATTTAGTCTGCATGAGAAATATCTTCTCCATCTCTTATCTTTCCAACTCCCATCAGAATTTGAACAAGGCATTACATGTTATAATTATTTTCACAAGTCACTCTGCTGATAACTTTTTATACTTATCATTACCTATTTGATTTAATGAAGGTTGGAGTTGGAATGTCTATGGAAGGTATTGAACAGAATCCCATTGTCTATGATTTGATGTCTGAAATGGCATTTCAGCAAAAGAAAATTGATGTTAAGGTAAAATGAGAGAATCTTTGGTGCAAAGAGGTTGCCTTTATTTTACTCATGGTTTTCCTATATTCTGCTAGGAGTATCCCATGTAACCTGAGGAACTCCCCATAATGTGGGTGACCAGTTCTGTTGAATGTGAAATGTACTTTTATTGTTTGCCAAGTTTCATTCTGGAGACACTTTTTCCCAAACCAATTTCATTATCCACCTCTACTAGGTAATTTTTGGACTTCATATGTAATTCCAACTTGTCTTCTATCTCCCCTCCCATGCTGCAATTCCATGTTTACAGAACAACATAATATTTATGAACCCCATGTTGCAGATAATTTTGATCTATAGCTATATCTTTTCCTTAACCATGAGTAAAATCTGCGTAACCAAGGAAACAATATAGAAATGTAGTATATTCCTTTGGCAATATTTGTCCAATTCCTTTTGGTAATTTTATTTGACATACGTGATAGGGGTATTTGGTTCTAGCAGTATAGTATGCTTATATGTATGTGTTGTTCATTAGAGCTCTGATACAACAATGGTAGGAACCCATTTAGCTTACCATATTTCTGTCATTTCTCCTTTACTAGTGTGTTTGGTCTCTTCTGTTAATATCTGAAGTTGTAAACACTGCACACCTTCCACTGAAGCCATACTTTCTTCTATTTGTTTTATAAGATGTTGAGGGACAATAAATAAATACTAATAAACAAGCATTATATGACTTCTGTGTTTACAATATTATAAATGTTTTCTTTTCCATTATTAACTATCTACTTTTGTTCCCTATAACCATGCATCTGGTACATAGAAAAAAGCTTCTTTTATTTCATATCTATCTTCAGTGTTCACGAACTTGGTAATGCTTTTAGATTGAAATACGTGATGATCGTTTCTTTTTCAGGCATGGGTTGACATGTATTCAACTAGACGATATGGGAAGTCACTTCCTTTAATACAAGAGGGATGGAATGTGTTGTATCACACCATTTACAATTGCACAGATGGAGCCTATGTAAGTACTTGATCAAAACTTATAATTATAACCTCCCTTGGATTAATATTTTCTTCCAGTTAATCTTGGAATAGAAGACATTCTAAGTGATTGTTCCAACTTCTACCGATCTTCATATATTGTCTTCCCCTTTATGCATTCTTCCTTTTATGATGTACATAGGTTAACCAAAAACAATGGTGTTGCATTTCAGTTTGTCATTATATGAAGCACGGCTCTTAAATGAGGTGTCCCCGTGTCTAATACGTGTTAGACATTGATACATGTATGACACTTGTGTAATACGTTTCAGACACTTGACTAAAGTATCAAATTTAATATCATTTTTGTGAAATAGGTCAAAACACAATAAGAGAGGGTTCAATTGTGTTTCAAAACATTTTGAAACTTTTTCGTAAAGCTTCGTTTGATAAGTAACAGACTTTATAGTATAGCTTTCTTAAGGATATCACTTGATGAAGATCATCTGACGCACCTTTAAGTGTGACAGACATTGTCAAAAATTCTTTTCAAAACTTGTCCTTTGGCAAGACTCTCCTTCTTAATTTTGATAAAGATTAATAACAAGCAATTTAAGAAGACAAGAGATGAGAAAGATTTAGGCAAGGTATTTTTATACTGGTTCGTCTGTAAACAACATATTACATCCGGTTCCCAATCATCTAATTGAGTTTCACTAAGCAAACTAATGCTGTGAAAAAACAAGTATTATTTGGACCTCAACCACTCAGCTAAAACAACCCAAGTATTATTTGAACACAATCCTGTCTAAAACCTGAATGGATTGGCCTAAGCAACTACACCAAAGTGGGCCCAAGAAAATCTGTATTACATAGAAATCTTACACTAGACTGTCTTCCACCTCTTAGACCGTCTAATGCTTCCTCTGTTTAGCAGCTTCGGCAGATTTGTTCCTTTTAGTTCAACACTTCCAATCTTCATGGTCCAATTATCTTCATTAAAGCTCCAAAGTTCAGGAATCTACTGCAACAAATATCAACTCAAATAGTTATCATCATTGAATCGATTGATCAGACAATCTATACAAGCTGAAAATACAGTTTTTATACAAGATTTGTTACATCTCTTATTTACTACAGAAAATACAAATCTACACTAAATATAAAAAATAAGAAAGATAAAAATGCTGAGGAAATATAATAGCCCCATAAAAACATGAACAAATCAAGTGTTATCACACATCTTTCAAGAAATCTTTGATATTAACTCGGGTTTGTGAGATCTTGGTAGACATGAAGATGAGAACATCTCTGCAACTCATAATAAGCTCATAAAACTTTCATTAGGCACAATGCTAGCTTGAAACACTGTGTGCATGCATATCGACGTATGAGACTTGCTCATCAAACAAAGCAAAGAGAAAATGTGTTGTATCTTCTGTCTGACAAAGGACCTGTGTCTTGCATGATCTATTGTAAAACTTGCATCTTACAGACAAAACATAGTCATGTCTTATACTTTATTATTTAATAGAACTTAATCAAAATAGATAGGGTCTGATGGATTTTTCTCTAACAATTTTTTTTCGGCTTCAACACTCCTCTCCTCTAACATTCTCTGACACAATGTTATGAGGTTAGACACAGTGATTATTTCATTTTAGAAGTTATAAAATCAGAAACTTATTGTGTAAGTTTCTATTTTTCCCTTTACACAAACAATCCGTCTATTTTTCGTTTACATTTTCTCTTCATCGCGACTCTTGAGCTGTTCCTTCTCTATTTAAATTTATCTTTAGAGGAACTTGAGTTAGAGGGTGTCCTCTTCAATGATAATGATCAACAAGTGGGCGGAATGTTTTTACTAAATTATTCCTCTTTTTACTTTTTGAATTTTAAATTAATGAATTAGATCTATTTTTGTATGAATCATTTAAATCTTTTATTTATATTATATTATATTATATTATATTATATATATATATATATATCCATCCGTGTCCCACATTTTGTTGATTATAAGTGTCATTGTGTCCGAACAATGTCTTTTGTTCACTTCATAAGGAAGGAAAACAAATGCTACGTCACATTTTTCGCTTGTTTATTTGCTCTTTTATAATTCCAACAACTGGCTCATAAATGACAACCTTAATTGTACAACTTATGATAAGTTCTAGTCCTACACAGTCATGCATAGATCATATTAAAGTTTGACCAGATATTCTTGTGTACGGGAACAGGACAAAAACAGAGATGTCATCGTAGCATTCCCAGATGTTGATCCTTCCTTAATTTCAGTACAGTATGATCAGTCTCACCACTATTACAGGCCCTCAGGAACAGTTATCAAGGAAATAACCGATCCATTTGATCGACCACATTTATGGTATTCAACTTCTGAAGTAATTTATGCATTGGAGTTATTTATAACTATTGGAGATGAACTTTCAAGAAGTAAAACTTACAGGTGAGACAGAGAGTAGTGGGTTGTATTAGGATTCTTTCTCTTGTTTCAGCCCTTAGCTGAGGTTTATTATCCAGATCCATGATGTTTATTCTTTACCCAGGTATGACCTAGTTGATCTGACAAGACAAGTCTTGGCAAAATATGCAAATGAATTGTTCTTTAAGGTCATAGAGGCATATAAATCACATGATGTCCATGGAATGACCCTTCTCAGCCAGAGATTTCTGGACCTAGTTGAAGATTTGGACACACTCTTGGCTTGCCATGATGGGTTTCTTCTGGGACCTTGGTTGGAAAGTGCAAAACAACTAGCTCAGAACGAAGAACAGGAGAGACAGGTTTGATTTAGTCTAAATGGCACAAAAAATTGAAAATCCACTTGTTCTATTCTTCTATTGATGTGACCTAAATGTTTATAGTTTGAGTGGAATGCTAGAACGCAAATCACCATGTGGTTTGACAACACAAAGGAGGAAGCCAGTCTGCTTCGTGACTATGGTATGAATAACAGTTAATTACTTGCTATATATTTAACTTGGTTTCACTAGGGAGGATGTGTTAGCCTTTTCTGCAGCAACATTATGCCATCTTTGAATAAACTTAACAATGTGTTTGGATGGAAATTTTTAAAAGGATAGTTCATTTATATGGAGAATTTGAAATGCTTTACAACAAAATATGTTGTTTTGAGTAAGAAATTTCAAAACAAAAATTGTAATTCTAGAATTATTTGAGTAATTGAATTACTTAAAAATAAAGAATTTCAAATTCCACCTATAAATTTGAAATTTTTCATATTTTCAAATTTATGTGTTCTTTTTCTCTCCTCAAATTGATTTTGCTTGAGAAGGTGACTAAAATGGACATATTGTTAGCATAACAAGGGATTTTTTTATTGATGTTAATAACAATGATTTTTTTTATTTAAGCTATTAGAAATATTTTTGTTATTGTAAATCATTATTATCTCTTGTTCCATATTAACTAAGATTTTATAGGGAGGATATCTTTTTACATATTTGAACTAAAT
>Ga0123341_1001001_pt1 | contig 19991 bp, 6 predicted proteins | sample Turbeapinknodule_FD_89959 | JGI IMG/M metagenome (GOLD analysis project Ga0123341, IMG submission 89959) | Root nodule microbial communities of legume samples collected from Mexico - Turtle bean Mexico pink nodule | ecosystem: Host-associated > Plants > Roots > Nodule | place: Mexico: Nepantla...
GTACTATATTTATAAATATATATTGATAATTACATTATATATGACCAACAAAATAGGATAAAGAGTAAATACTCAATTACTCGCAATGTAAGGATTGCATTAAGGACAAAATTTGTACACTATATTATTGGTGTATATGGTGTCATTCCTAAATTAAATATGGAATTTCATTTTATTAATTTATATCTTATTAAATGTATTAAATATTATCAAGATAGAGGTAAGTTCTAGATATAATTGAAGAATAATAATGACAATATTATGTAGTTAAGTTTTCTCCTTTTCAAAATTCAAAATTTTTAGTTATATCACTTTTTCCTCGAAAATACAAAAGTTAAAGATAAATATAATTAAATAAACTTATATAATTTTTAAAAATATTTTTTAATCCTTGTTCTAAGTTATGAAGGTCACTATTTAAAATAAAAAAACATATAAGTTCAACATGAACTTTAAGTTTTGTCATTCCTAAAGTTTGTATAAAAGTAAGCTCGACTCTGATTCCATAGACTACCATAAAGTTATATCAAAGGGATGTGTTCAATTGGGGTTGCAAATATTTTAAAACATGTAAAAAAAAAAGAGTATAATAGCATTCAGTTTAAGATTTTTAAAGATTAACAAAAAGTTGCAAGGACCTCTCTTTTATGAGTATTAGATGAGAATGTTTAAACATTGAAAATGAATAATGATATTATGTTTTAAGTTTACTTTCAAGGTTATAAATAGAAAAATAAAATAGTATCACTTTTCGTTTATTTTATTTTATTATCTTACTAAAAAAATTATAATTTGTTTCTAACTTCTCTCTAAAAAGTTTCAGATTTCTTTTCCTCTCCATCCTACAAGTCTTTTAAGTGGTTTTTAATAAGAGTTAACTTAGATAAGCTGTTGAGAACTTTATTATTGGTAAGTTTTCCATTCTTGCTTAGAATTTCCATTCTACCCTCTTTTTCCAAGATTTACATGTAATCAAAAGTTGTATCTCTGAGTTTTTTCAAAATTAAGTTATTTATGGTATTTGTTTGTTAGTTTTGGTTTCCTGGAAGTGATTTTAGAGAATCCATGAGTCTCCATTTCTTTTTCATTATCTTTAGAGTTCAATTACCTTGTAGATCAATACTATAATAAAGGTAATAGAAGCTAATTTTTTTCAAAAATTTAATTAGATCTTGTGTAAATTTAAATTTTGTATATATAAATTTTTGAATTTATTTAAATGGTTTGAGGTTAGATGAATTTTATTAATTAGGGTTTTAGTTTTGATTGTTTGATTTTCATTGAGAATTGGAAATAATGTGTTAAATTGTTGAAATTGTTGCATAAGAACAATTGATATTGGTTAAATTGGTAAAATATTAAAATAGAGCATCCTTAGTCAATTATCAAGTAGTTGAAAACCTTCAGCGGATAGAAATGTGAATGTGTAACTTTGGAATTGATTTATTTTAGGTTATGTTAGTTTATAAAACGAATTAGATGTAATAGGAGAGATAGGAAATTTGTTTCCCAAAGGTATAATGTTTCAAGATGGTTGATTTGAATGATATTAATATATGAATGTATACAAAAACCTTTGGTTTTTAGTATTTTTTATTTTTGTTTTTTTCATATACCACTTAAGTGATCGTTTATTGTTCAAACGAGATAAAGGTCCAATGTAAGGCTTCCAAATTCAAACTTTCTAATTTGAAAACATATATATAAATAAAATAATAGGGTTCATTACTCAGGTGACAACTCATTGTTCAACTGATAAAATAGTTAAATGTATCTTCTATTCTAGTGAGAGACATCACTTAAGCAACAAAGTCTCGCTCAAATGGTATTTATAAACGATATTTATATCACAACTAAGAGAGAATCAAATACATAATTATTTTTTGGGTTATATCATGCAAGTGATCTTCATTCAAATGATATTCTCTTATTTTATATGACTTGCTTAGTAGTTTAAAATTGTTTTTCTTAATTGTTATGAATTGTGTATATTTATATTAATATATGATGTTTTCTCTTTAGAATTGACAAGGTAAGTGTCTTACACTAATAACTATTTGAAATTTAGATTTAGATTGTCTAAATGATATGAAACAAAGTTAAATAGGTACTAAACTGGAACGATTCAACTATAGTGCGAGTTAGTATCACAACTATTATAATGTGAGTATTGAAATCATCATGAGAATGAGATACCTAAGTTTCATTGATAATCCAAATAATGTAAAAGAATGTATCAGGTAGTGAGAAGTTGATGGAAGTATATACATAACACTTTGTTGAGTATGTGCAAGGAATTACCCTAATTACATGTGAGTAGTCATGTATATTCGAAAAACTTTGATCATAAAATAGGTGTTAGTCTTAGGTCAAACTACTCAATACTTGGTTTTGGAATTGTTAGGAAGAATATTGGATATGCGTATGTGATGACATATATTTTGTACACATATTTGTAGCTTTATTATATATTAAATGTACCTTCCATATGTTTTATTTTCAGTTTTTAACTCATTTCCTTTCAATAGTAATAAATTGAGTTATTGAGTTTATTATACATATTTTCTTTCATTTTTTATTTTCAGCTTATTTGATCGTTGCTTACTTTTTGGGTCATATTATTTTATGAAGATATTATTTTTACCTAACTCCACTTGCATTGGGTTCTACATTTTCAAGACTTCAAAATAGACATATGCTTTGCTAGATTTGGAGTTTTATGCTATTCTTTATGATATTTTTAAAGTTGAGGCATATTTTTTTAATAACTCGTGCAGATTAGATTTTCCTTGTTTTAGTATAGACTTTTTGTAATTGGTCTTATAGACTTAATTAAAACCCATATTTAAGCCCATATTTCCATCAAACTTTATACCACATATATAGCTTAATTGTGCTATGAACAAAAGACATAAACAATTTTTAATAAATTTTAGAGTTTATGAATTGTCTTTTAATATTCTTTTCTCTCAATTTCCATTTTTGAATTTTCCTTTTCTCCTTTTTGTAGGTGTAGTTTGCTCTAAAAGGGAGGGTTTGAATGAATCCTTTGACTCTTTTCGTACCAGATAAAGATAGACTATCTAATAAACTATTTAATTAGAACTAATTAGATCATTTAGCATAATCGTCTAGGTAGACCATGTAATTGATTGCTTAACAGATCGTCTAACTAAAAGAATAGAGTAATTAACAAATCATGAGCAACAAGATATAGTGAATATGGAATGCAATTGCGAAAATTATATGAGAACATGGTAAGCATCAATGATGGTCATTGCCAAACCAAATGATGATCCATACTCAATAAATGAGCCAAAACCCAAGAACACAATTCAAGGAAACATATGAAAATTAATAGCATAAATGGAATGAAAAAATGGAAGAAGAAACTTAGGGAAGGGATGGTGAGGATGATCACGCCACTTGGGGTGTGGAGGCCACCAAGATGAGTGGAAGGGTCACCACCACTTGAGAGCCCCACACTCTTCAATATAAGACCATGTAAAGAGGAAACAAGCCTCATTATAAGCTCACACAAAATGTGCAGAGTTTCTTTACTTCTCAAAATTCAACATGTAAATACATGGAGTAAGGCACCCTATTTATATGAGATGGTGCCTTGGTGAACAAGAAGCAAGATTAGGATGGGAAACACTAAAAAAGGGGCAACCTTAGGGTTTGACTAAGTCAAAACCACACCCTAGGCTTGTCCTTCTAGAAACTAGGTCATATTTCCTTCCTAAAGGGCTATGAACAAGCTAAAATGATAACTACACCCCCTATTATGCTAAAGACACCTTATTCTAGCCTATCTTTGCTATTTGGACCCCTAAAGTGAACCCAAGTTATTTGTAACATATTCTATCTTTTAAGAAGACCAAAATGAAGAATAGTTGGTATTCCGGTTTATGCACATCTCCTCTGGTGAGGTCCATGAGATCCTTGGTGAGGTCTTAAATTGTTCGCTAAGATGACTGCTCACCATATGCCTTGTCTTTTGCTTCCTTGGTCATCTTCGTAGCTACTTGGTTTGTATCAACACCTCCCTAGGTCACACCTTTTTAACCTCCCCTGAGATCAAGACTCTTAGAAACACAAAGAACACTCTCAAAGAGAGCACAAATAAAGCTTACAAATGTATAACTTCACAATATGCAAAATTACAATGATTTCGCACTTAACTCAAAAGCCTAGACTCTTTAATGGCTTCATTAGACGCTCACTACAAATCATGTATTTTCAACAAGATCACTAGTATAACTTTTGTGGCTTCCTTACCTTACTTTCGTTATTCACCTTCAATCCCTTTATATGGCTTTTCAAATATGTTCTTTGATACTTGATTTGGATAAGTTTGATATTGCAATATCTTCATATCTTCATATTTTTTGTGTTAGATGCTCAAAACAGAAAACTTGGATTGTAATTTTTGTAATTTTTTTTGCTTTGAATCAGCTTAAGAAATTAATTCGAAAGTATTTGCAATATTAGTTAGTAAAAACAAATCAAAATATAATAAGAAAATCTTTTCGTTCTGGATAATATGTGATGCTAAAAAAGAATACTTTGATATTTTTAACTTGTTTCTGTTTAGAAACGATTTAGAGATCTTCACAATATATTAAAAAGATATTTGAAAGACTTAATTTGAACTAATGTGTTTAAGGAAAGATAGATTTTAGATATATAGGCAAAATAGGATCAAACAGAGTCATTCTACATATTGAAATAATTTCATATTTTTATATAATATCTCTTTGATTGGATGTGTTCTTAATATATATACGATTCATGAGATTCCATTTAACTATTATAATAAAAAAAACTTGTTACTCTTTCAACACGTTTATTAGATCGTCTAACACAAACAAACAAAACAGTAGACGCTAAGAGGATCTATTGTATATTGCAGTTTTCACTTGACCTTTGCTAGATCATTTAAATCACATATAAGTATAACATCCAAATCAAAAATAGGACATTCAATCTGAACTCTTTTATGTAGTTAAGAAGTCTTATGAGATCATTTTCATGAACACGTGTTGTGGATGCTCACATGGTCTACTTTATACTATAGTTGTACAAAACATTGTTAGAACCTTTAAAATATAGATAAACCATCCAAAAAAAAATTTGTTATCATCTAAACATAAACTCCACATATGATCTTATGGTCATCAGATTATCTAATTGGTCATAGATCATCTAATGTCTCAACAGACCGTCTATAGGGTCTTAGACCATCCAAGGTCTCAACAAAGAAATGAATGTTATATGGATTAGATTAAGCTTAAGCTTTTCTATTAGTTTTTGTTATTATCAAAACATATGAATATAAATTCCATATATGATATTATAGTCATCAAATTGTCTATATTGTTCATAGATCGTCAACTTAGTCAAGAGATCATCTAATGGCTTATTAGACTGTTTAGGCATATTGTGTCTAGGTCATCCAAGGTCTAAACACTCTCTTTTTATCAAAATTTGTGTTTTCTTTCTTCATTTATGCATAACTAAATCACGAGGATCAATTCACATAATTAAGATCAAACATACCGAATTGAGTTTTGCACCAATTATTTAACGCTCTGAGTTTGTGCTTCTCATCTCTAATTTCTATTTTTCTCTTTGTGATATCAAATTGCATTTTTGATTTTAGAATCCAAATTAGGAATCAATTGAATCTTGATTTGATAATTGAGTACAATTTGAATTTGTACCTGTATGGACAAAGAGGGGCCTAAATAGTATCTGGAAATGGTTACATAATTGATGACGTGTCGGTAGCCTCCTTACTCCTTCCTTCAAGTCTCCTCCTTTTGTTATTGGTGCTCGGTCGGTCGGAGGGGGTACCTGCGATTGTACTCCGACACTCAAGTCAGTGCTATGATTTAAGTGTATTCTAGTAGAATGTGAAAAACGTACCTTACACCTCCGTAGAGGGTTTTATTTATAGTGTTAGTTATGGGCCCTTGCAATAATGGGTCAGATATCAGTTATTGACTGATACGCATCGTGATCCCTAATTAATAGGGAGGTATATTAGTATATAGGAATATTGGAATATTTAGAGAATATTTGTAACATCTTTCAGTTAATCAGTATTTAGCTGATTTTCGAAGATATTTTCCGCATATTTTGGGATATGAATGTGACTCATCAGTGTTATTGTAATTGTTGTTACTCTTATTTATTGCGTAACTTGAGGTGTTATTTGATTCGGTCGGTCAGTCACCAGTACAGAATTAAATGATCTTAATTATATTCGTATAACCGATTTAGTTGGTTAATTGAATCGGTTAATCATTCAAACTTGAAATTAAATCTTCAGAGAACTATGATAAAAGGATTGTTTGGTTCTAGGATTTATGGATTGATTTGTTTTAATCTTCTTGATTTTGGTTTTTCATCTCTATTATGGTTTTCATTTGCATTTTACAATTTTATATCTCTAAACCCAGCAAATTAACTTGTACAAGAATAATGTTAAGAATTGAATTCAATAAACCTGTGTCTTCTGATAAATTTCTGTGAAATGATCTTGAATTTCTCTATATTGTAAAATTTAGAGAAACTAAGTATTTTTTTATCGCAAGTATGCCATTCTAAATAAGTTTCTATGTATGATGATTTAATGGTATTGTAGTATTGTCTTCATTTTAAGTTAGCTTATCCCATACATTATGTGTATTTGGATTTATGAAACTGTTGTGTTTTGACATATGAGAAGATAATGGTAGGTTTAGGGGCAGCTACAAGGATAAGCTTAGGTGGCATGTGCTGCTTTACAATTTAGAAGTTTTACTTCCAAGTTGTTTTGAAAGACCATATAAAATTGCTGTTTTGTAAACTAGTTTTTTTTTAGTATATTATGTTTATCTATTAATAGTTTATCAAAGTTTTGTATGTGTATTTAAAGGTTTGGTAATTCCTTTTTTTTTTTAGTTTACAATGGTATTGAATATAGGATTTACTTTAGAGAACTAAATCTTATGGTATCCATTTGTTATTTTAAAAGACTAAAAAATAATCATTTGATATTAAAACTTATTAAGATTTCAATTAATTATTGTTGATTGGATTTTTATGAATTTTGTGTGAGTTTTATTTTTATTTATAAATAAAATTCCTAAGAAAAAAATATCACCTAAATATATGAAACGTTTCTATTTCATTTAAAATTTCTCAATCTTAATAGAGTTCTCTCTTCCAATTTCATAAGTTTTTCTACATTGAAGTAATTACTTTATGTTATGTTCCGCATTATTGTTTTGTAAATCAATTAAGGAGTTGTTGTTCTTATTATTATATACATGACTGTTGAATCAATAAATATAGGACTTTTCTCCTTTTTCTTCATATTTGGCTTTTATATATGGTATTATTACTTGGTTACTAAGTTTTTAAATATTTTTCTTTAACGATAACACTGTCACGAATTTTAGAGACGTGGTCTACACTTGTTTATGGTCATGAATTAAAAATATATTTATTAGGAATTTTATGGAAAACAACAAACACGATATTTATCAATTATTTATATTTGTCATTTATTTAAAATTAAAAAACTGTTAAAAAAATCTATTTAATGTTTATCAAGGATGGAAGTTAAAGTAGAACAATTTTGTAGTGTTTATGATATAGATGAGGATCAACGTGTAAAATTAGCTTCCCTAGAATTTTAGAATTATGTCATGCAATGGTGCATCAACTTGTAATGGACATTGTGCTAAACAAAAGGCTAGTCATGGTCTCTTGGAACGATTTAAAGGTTTGCATGCCCGTGCGGGTTCTTCCTCTTCATTATAGGAAAAAACTTTTGTTTAAGCTCCAACGACTTCATCAAGGATCTAGGACGGTGGATGAATATTATAAAGATTTAGAAGTTACTTTCATTAAAATTAATATGCATGAAAGTGAAGTGTCAAAGATAGCTAGATTTGTGAGTGAATTAAGGCGAGGAATTCAAAATATTTTAGAATTATATGAGTATACATCTATGGAAAAATTGATTCACCTAGCCATCACGGTTGAATCACAATTTTTTTTTTTAAAAAAAAAAACTCTTCTAAAAATACTCATAATGGTGGTTTTTACAAATCCTCTTGGAAGGACAAAAAAAAATTTAAATCAAGATTCTCCTTCCAATTTCTCTAGAGAATCCACCTCACAACATCAACATTCTAAAGACAACCTTTCCTCCTTCTAGACCTAAATCACCAACCAAAACCTCAAATTAAAAATGTTTTAAATGTTTAGGTTTTAGACACATAGCTGCAAATTGCCCTAATAAAAGAACCATGATGGTAAAAGGGTGGATAGTAGTAAGTGACCATAGTGATCAATCTTCTAGATCTAACTCCCCTACCCCTTCCAAAACCCCTAGTTAAGATTAATGTGAGATACCTTGTGACGGTGACTTGTTCACTAGTGCACAAAGACGAAACGAATGCGGCTATTTTAAATTTATAAAGGCGTCTATATAGCCGCATTTGATCAGCGCGCACTTGTAAATCGAAGAGATAAGAGTGCGGCTATATAGCCGCACTTGAAAATACCATTTATAAGTGCAGATATTTCTTATAGCCGCACTTGTATATGCCAAAACATTAAAAAAAATCAAAAAATTTAAAACACCGTCAATCTTGTGTGAAGGCAATGTTGATGAAGAGTGGCACGGAAGCGCCATCAACGGCAGCGGAAGCGACGACGGACAGGGAAGCAGCGACGGAGCAAACCAAAAACCCCACAAGAACCCACGAAGGCAATGAAAGAGTACTGAGCAATGCAAGAAACCAAAATGTAAGAAAAACGAAAAAAATTTATACATGAAGAGTGGCGCGAGCGCCAGCAACAGCGGCGACGAATAGGGAAGCAACGACGGAGCAACGAATGTCAGCCAATGAAATAGTGCTTCGAGACCACCAATGCAAGGAAAAAAACATATATAAGAAAAACGAAAACATCTATGCATATATTTGTGAAGATGAAGAGGAAGAAAGAGAGCCTAAGAAACTTACATTGGCACAAATGGAATGCAGATGCAACGAAGGAGATGAACTCAGAGTGCAAACGCGAAACGAAAGCAAAGACGAGAAAGAAAGTATGAAATTGTGTGTGGCACCTTCAAAATTTAAGGTAAAAAATGATTTATGAATGCGGCTAAAGGTAAAACCGCATTCGTAAATCAAAATATTTTGATTTACAAGTGCGGCTATACAAATAGTCGCATTCGTGTTTTGATTTACAGATGTGGCTATACAAATAGCCACATTCGTAAATCAAGCACTTTGATTTACAAATAGCCACGTTCATAAATCAAAATAATTTAAAAAATGCCACCGCGTTTTTTACGAAAGCGGGTAGCGCAAAAGCCGCACTAAATAAAGAGTATCCTTTTCTTCTTTTTGCACTAGTGGTTGGTGGTAAGGCGAATGTTGGGAACAATTCAAAAACCTTTTGATGAGACCCAAAGAGAAAATATTTTTCACACCTATTGCCTTATTAACAACAAGTTATGTTCCATGATCATAGATGAGGGTAGTTGTGCAAATGTGGCAAGTACAAGAGTATTGGAGAAACTTGGATTACTCACTATCTCTCATACAAAGCCCTATAAATTACAATGACTTAGTGAAAGTGGTGAAATAATCGTTAATAAACAAGTCCTTATAACATTTGCCATTGGAAAATATAAAGATGAAGTTTTGTGTGATGTTATGTCAATGGAAGCCACACATGTTCTTTTGGGATGGCCTTGGCAATATGACCAAAAACATTTACACGATCGCCATACCAATGAAATATCTTTCAACTTCCATGGGCGTAAGATTATATTGAGACCTTTCTCTCCAAAAGAGGTTAATGAGGATCAAGTAAAAATGAAAATAAAAAGAGAAATTGAAAACGGTGAAAATAATAAAGTTAAGACGGGTCTCATCATCTCACCCCCACGCAGTAAAACAGTAATGTTGTCCCGTCTGAAAATAAATACTACATATCCTAGGTATTCTCTTTCCTTATCTTTTCCATCTACTGATAATTCTAAATACGTGAAATGTTTGTTAGAGACAATTGGGGATGTTTTTCAAAATTCTTCTAAAGGTTTACACATTATAAGAGGCATTTCACATCAAATTCCCCTTATCCCTAAACATTATCTACAAACACGACATGTATCTAGAACCAATCCACATGCTCTAAAAGATAACTATATATAGGTTTGCTTCACCACCACATCTATAACCGTTCTTATCTTTAATGTGAACAAACTGACTATGTTATTTACATGAGTTCTAAATTCATGATCGAATTATTTCCAACCTAGAGGGCATGATATCCAAATTTACAATAAGATGACCATGAACACCAAAGAACATTCAAGGCTAGGTCAATCATCTCAGGTTGAGACACACGACCCCCACCATCTCTTAGAGAAGCCTCAGCAGAAAAAAACCCGCACATAGGCCAAAGTATCAATTGTTTTTCCTTCTAGTAGTTTTAAGACAACATTAATTTGTAATTAATTGAGCTTACATTAGCCCAATTAGAAGAAGAATAAGCTATCTCGGGCTTCTAGAAACCCTAGTTTCTAGAAGATCATCCATGTGCTCCCTTTTGACCTAGAGTTTAGAAGACTCCCCCATGTGCTCACATATGACCTAGTTTTTATAAGCTTGCAGTCATTTATGCCCTTAACCTTCCTCTCTTCCTCTCCAAGGAACTGATATCTATAAATAGGGTGCCTCCCCTCTTGTAAATCACATTGAATTTTGAGTAGAGAAACTTTGTCAGAGTGATTTCCTGAGTGTTTTCCAAATTCTCTTTGAGTCTTATCTTGAGTAGAGATTGCTTCAAGTGGCGAATCCTACCTCACTCATCTTGGAGCTCCCTCCCCCAAGTGGCGTGATTCAATTCCACTTCTTCACCTCCATAAGCTTTCTTTCCTCTTTACTTTTTTCCTTTGTCTTCTTTTCCATTCCATCATTATTCTTTTTCCTTGTCTATTTCTTTTATTGTTTTTTTCCCTTTATCTTCTTCTTATCTTTCTATTACTTTCGTGTTCATCATCATTCATCATTTTAATTGTATTTTTCTCTTTGCTCTTTTGAAGAGAACCTTCACACTTACTTAACCACTTGATTAAGTCATGTTCAGTGGCAATCTTCAATGAGTTTCACCTATCATTGCTAATCAAAATCATAATCCAAGTGAAAATCCTAAAAACATGTCCAATTCTAAAATCAAATCAAATCACCAAAGGAGGGAAAGCAATTTCATAGGAAATAATACCTATTCTCGTGAGAATTTGGTAGGGACATCTTATGAACTTTGGAGTCAACTTCTTTGATTTGATTGTCCTTCCTACACCAATGAATGATGTAACTCTCAGGAAAACATATAATTTAAACCTTAAATGTTCTTATATTCAATACATTTTGAACGATTTATTCCCAAATTTGTGTTAATTTCAGGATTCTAGGAAAGAATGGAGATAATTGGGCAAAAGGAGAATATACAAAGCTAAAAAGGGAAAGTTAGAACACACCAGCACTAACCAAAGCTCGCCCAAACTCGTTCAAGCCAGAAACCACTAGTGGATCTTGCTCAAGCAAGCTCAATCTCGCTCAAGCGAGATTGCTCCAAAAGCAATGGGCTTTTTTACGTGAAACTCGCCTAGGCGAACCCATTAAGGCCCAAGTGAGAAGGCACTTAAGCCCAAGCAAATTAGGTTAAATAGGAGACTTAAGGAACAACCCTAGACATTAGTGATTGAGAGGAAAACACCATTGAGTGAATTGTAATATAATTGGGAGCATAGAAAGTGTTAGAAAACCCTTGAGGAGGTAGCCGTCAAGGAGAAACATCTGGAATCTTCTTTTCTTGCTCTCCCTGTTTGTAACAGTCATCATATATGGATAATTCTACCCTTTGGGATTGTGAGTAATATGTTCAAACTCATATGGATTGAGGTGATATCTAAACATAATATTTTGTTCTTGATTGAATATTGATATTATTGTTTTCTTTGTAATGCTTGGTTTTCCATGATCTTAAAACTTAGATTTGAATGGAAAGTACATCTAAGGTTCTGACCTAAACGATAATGCTTAACATATTTGAATGCTAGGAATAGATTTGAAATGTTAATTTCTATCAACGTCTGATCTTACTGATAAGAATTTTTATAAATAAGCGAGAAATCGATATTTAGGAAGCATCTTAATAAAAATATGCGAGGAATCGAAATAAATGATTTTTATACGAGCATCAATATCAATCAAAGGACACAATATTGTCATGTTAATCAAAATACAAAAGAGTGAGAAAGATGAATCTTAATCCCTATTTTTCCAATTGAAGCAACAAACTATTTGACTTGTTTTCTTTTTAATCATTGCAATCATAACAAATCCCAACAAACTTTTATATTTAGTGAATCTTTCACTTGATTATGCAACTGTTCCTTGTGGGTTCGATATTCGTCCTTAGGGACAAATTATTACTTCTAACAACGCATTGCACTTGCCATAGAAAAGTCATCATTAACAACTTGAGATTTTTAGGATTTAGGATTAGGGTTTCTAAACCTACCTAAGGTTCCAATTGGGCTTCTCTTGGCTCAAGAGAAACCCTAGGTCGATCACCTTATGCACCAAGCTTCATTTAAGCACATGTTTCACATGCCTAATCATATGGCCAGTGTGAGTAAGCTTAGGCGCCTAGTTTGAATTCAAAATCTCCCTCTATTTGCTTTATGCATTGGACGAATTTGTCACTTATAAATAAATATGCTAGGCTTTTCAATTTTCACCTTGAATGAGAGAAGAGTTATGTTGCCAAAGTTAGGCCATATACATTTGTATTGAGCTCTCTCTAGGGTAGTCTTCTAGATAGTCTAACCCTAAACTCTTTCTTAGTGAATAGACCTAACGTTTCACTTAGCATTTTCTAACATTTCCACTTCTTGAATTCGGAAGTCCTTTTGATTTCTAAGTATCTTTTGCACACTTCCTCTAAAACATTCTCCATGAAAGTCAAGAAAATACATCATACAAGGAGAAGAAGGACATCATTTGGTATCTAGAGTCATGGTTGTGTTAAGATAAGTGTTTCTTCTTAATTTAATTTATTTCCTTGTTTTTATGTTCTCTTCACTATTTTTTACATGTCTTGAGTTTGTTTTAATGTATTTCCACCAATTGAATTGTTGCATTGTCTCTTTTATTCAGTTCAAATTCATTATTCCTACTCGAACCTTCATGTATGAGCTTCTAGGAATTTCGTTGAGTTTAACCCTCATATTGAGTTTGCTTATAATCGAGTAGTTAACTCTACTACTTCTCACACCCCTTTTGAGGTAGTGTATGGGTTCAATCCCCTCACACCCTTGACCTACTTCCTATTCCTATACTTGATGAGGTGTTGTGCAAGGATGGTTTTGAAAAAGCTTATTTTCTTAAAAACTTGCACCATCACATCAAGCTCCAAATTGAAAGGAAGGTAGGCAAGTATGCACAACATGCCAATAAGGGGCGCAAGGCATTGATCTTTGAACCCGGGGATTGGGTTTGGCTTCACTTGAGGAAGGATCACTTCCCTACTCAAAGGAAATCCAAACTCCTACTACGTGGTGATGGTCCTTTCCAGATGATTAAAAGGATCAATGACAATGCTTATGAGTTAGATTTACTTGACTCATATTTAGGAAGTCATTCTTTTAATGTTAGTGATCTAACTCCTGTCTCTGCAAGTGTTGCAAATTCGTGGACGAATTCTTTCCCACCCGGAGGCATGATGAGGTCCTGAGAGACAGCGGACTTACTGACCAAGCCCAACCTTTCAGGGGGATGACTCGATGCATGACCCAAGATTCAGGGCTAGGTCAAGATCCAGCTCTAGCCAATGCCTCAACGCCTAGTCTTCCCCAGAGGATCACAAGGAGTAGGGCCCAAGCTTTGGGAGCTGAGTATCAGCTAGTTTCTTTATTTTTAATTTCAGTAGAATAGGTTTCTTTTAGCATAATAGGGAGTGTGCTTATCATTTTAGCTTGTGCCTAGCCATTTAGGGAAGGAATGTAGCTCTAGCTTTTAGAAGCTAGGACTAAGGGGCGGCATTGACCTAGTTCAAATCCCTAGTTCGCCCCTCCTCATTCATGCCTTTTCTACCCTTGCTCCATCTTGTTTTCCAAGGCAACCATTCTTATAAATAGGGTGTCTTGTCTCATGTATTGACACATTGAAATTTTAAATAGAAAAGAAAATCTGCACAAACTATGAATGAGACTTGTGTTCTCTCAACTTTGGTCTTATCTTGTGAGAGTGAGAGCTCTTCAAGTGACGACCCTCATCACTCATCTTGGAGAACCCCCAAACTCAAAGTGGTGTGTTCATTCCATTTCCATCTCCATAAGCTTCCTTCTTCTCATCTTTTCCATTCCTTTCCATTTTGTCATTTATTTTCTTCAAATGTGTTCTTGTTTATGTCTTTTTCCATTCGGTTATCTCATTCATTCTTTGCTTCATTTAATGCTCTTTCAATTCCACAATCATCGTCATAATCACCCTATATTGTGTTTTTCCTTTTGCCCTCTAGAAGTGAACCTTCACATTTACTTAACCACTTAGTTAAGTTCTTGTCCAGTGAGGATCTTCTTTGGGTCTCGCACCATAATTGCTAAAATCCAAAAATCATAAACAAGTGTCACCATAAAATGTGCAATTCTAAAATCAACTCACATCACTCTTGGTTCAATTTTTTCAGTTGAATCATCTTATAATTGTGTTGTTTTGATTTTAAGATTCATTCCATGTTGTCTTAAGTCATGTTAGTCCTTATATGTCATCAATTCTTGAGTTTAATCGGTTGAAATTTTAATTGGAACATTCTAATGAGTATGTCACATATTGTTGTGCCTTTGAGTGCTTTTATATTTCAATTTGAGTTCTTGATTACCAGTAGATCATCGCTGATAATCTTTAGAGTTATGTTTCTTTTGTGTTGTGTTTCAAAGTTACATTCCTATTTTGATCATATTATGTTTCTATATGGTTTCTAATTGGTGTTTATTTTGCAAATTTGAATTCAAAATTATGAAACATGTTAATTGTCTTTGTGACTAATTGTAATTTAAAATTTTGAATGTGCATTACATAAGAAAAAGGCACCTACTCAAAGACAATTAGCACAAGAAATTTTGAAACAAAAAGATGAAAGAAAGAAAAATAAAAACCAAATGGAGTAGGCAATGGACATAACATAAATCGCATCACATATATGCTTGAATTGGAGTAAATTGTTGGACCAGAAACATTATGAATTTGATTTAAATTGGACCATACAAGATTCGACCTATACTTGACATAACTTTTTCCAAAGAGATTGGACTAATCCTTGGACTAAAAGGAAAAAAAACACCTACACGTTTCTTATTTTAGTCTATTTCTTTGTTTTTGCAATGCATTCTAGTGTCTGTCTTTAGGTATTTGTCTTGTGTGCCTATTTTCTTATTTGCCTTAATTTCTTGATTGTCTAAATTTCTTGATCATCCTTTTGTCTTTTCTCATCTTCAATCTCTTGAGTTGTATTTTATGAATTAAATTTTCTTATTTTACTATTTCTTGACCTCTCTTAAGTTGACTAAATTCTTGGTGAATTACTTTGTGGAATTGCGAACCTAACTTAACCAGTTAGCATTTTAAGATAAGGTGAAGGCATCTCATAATGAACACCCTAAAGAGAGACAATAAGTAAAAGGTTATTGGAGAGGAAACACTTAAGAGAAGAGAGAATTTAGGACTTTATTTTTGTGGTTTATTTTAAAAAAAATTATGTAATTGGTCTTTTATGTACTTTAGGAGTCTTGGAAGAGCTTTTGATGTTGTTCCATCTCCTATAAGATTTCTTTTAATTTCTTTTTAGAAACGTTTTAGACTGTGAGTGTATCTTGAAGGTTCATAAGAGCCAACAAGTCTCACCATTAGGATATGCCTAGTTTTACATTGTGAAATTTCAATTCTTAGATTTTTAAGCCTTCTTTTATTTCCTTTAGTTTATAACATTCTTTGTTTGTGTTAAATACATTGTTATTAGAAAGAAATTTGTGAAGAGCATTTGGAAAAGTTCTAGCTAAGAAAGACTTCGTACTTAAGAGTATCCATTGTGACTCACCTCTCTTTCCTAAACATTTACCTTTTGTGTTAAGGTTATCTTCATTCTTGAGAAAAATACTATACATAATTCTTAAAATGTCTAAGCATTCTTCTCACCATAGTTTAAATGACTCTAGTGATTCTCCTAAAAGTTTAAAATATTTTACTCAAGAGCTAAAGTCACTTCAACTATAGGGAAAGCAAGAGGCTATTTTGAAAGAAAAAGAAAAAAATGAAAGAGAATCCCAACTTGCTATTCTAGAAGAGGACCTTAGAATTTTAAGACAAAAAGAGGTAAAAATACAAAAAAAAAAAGTATAAAAAATTTCAATAATACAACTTCTAAAGAGTTCAAAAAGATCAATCCAGACTATGTTGTTTAGATATCGTCCTTCAATCATTTCAATGTAATCTAAATCATTCAAACTCATATACTCATCAAACCATAATCAAAAATCCATTTAACTAGCTTTATTCTTTAACATGCATAATTCAATTACTAGATTAACTTCTTATCTAAATCAATTATCATAAGATTCTTTAAAAAAAATATAAATAAATTTCTATACCTGAAGTGGTTATCTTCAAAGAAATTTCTAAAACCAAACAACAGGATTATTCCAAGATCTAGGAACCTATAGTAAGGTATCTAAACATAAAAAAAATATTATGTGATAAAAACAAGTTGAAAGAATCACTTTTTTCAACGAATTCCACCAAGATTGAAGACAAGATCATAAGAAAAACAAAGAACAAGAAATTTTTAGAAAGAAAAATTATAGAGGAAGAAGAGAGAATGTGAGAAAGAGAGAGAGATAGAAGTTGTGTGTGTATTTCGGAGGAGGTTACAATGCTCCTAAAACAAATTAGTTGAAAATATTTGTTCCTTTACTTAATTTTAATTTCACTTTAGTCTACAACATATTGATTATTTAATTTTTAGTGAATTCTAATTATTTTTCACATTCTTATATACTTGGACTAATTCTTTAAGAATATTACCTACCATAGTTATTGTTAGGTTTAATTGTTCATTATAAATCTATATGGTTTTAACAAATAGTAACTATTAAACTATCAATAAGCCTATTTTTATTTGGATTGTAATTACGAAATTTTGAATATAATTTTAGTTATTTAATTTATATAGTTGTATATGAGTACATTTTTTTTTACATATATAAAAAGTGAAATATAATTACAAATAAAATCAAACATTACTGATGCCTTATACCTTTCAAGAAAATATTTATTTAGCTTGTAATAATTTAGAAAATAACCTTAGAGTAGAAGTGATGCATTTTAAATGACACTTGAATATTTTATTATTAAAATAAAAAAAATTATAAATAAAAAATTTAGTTATTCAAGTTTCATTTTAAAAGAACCACCATCTCTCTAAAACTTCTCTTTTCCTTTTCTCTCCTTTCTCTATAAGATCATGATCTCCTTGTTCATGAGTTTGATGATCGAATTCCATCATTAGACTCCTGGCAGAAAAGACTACAAGACTACCTAATCATAATCTCTGATAAAGTAAGCTCATTTTTGCTCTTCTCTTTGAGACAAATTTTGAATTTGTTAGATTTGTCTATGTCTAGGTTTTGCATGTGATTCTTTTAGCTTCAGGGTTAATCTTTTTTAACTTAGGGTCCTAGTGATATAGTTAGATGTTTTATCAAGACTCGGTGATGCAGGTTAAACTACCCTTTAACAATTTTAGGATTTGGAGCTCCTAGTGAGCATTTGCTCAAGTTCAGGCAAGGAAAGATAATTTTAATTTCAAATAGAACCCTGGGTTAGAAGATCTGGATGTGGGGGTGATGTGATCATCAGTTCCAAATTTTCTTGTAGGATTTCTTATTTTTTAGATTAGAATTTGATTGAGATTGGAATGTGAAATTGCAGATATGGTAGATGTTGTAGAATGTATCTCAGTTTGGAATTGAATGAGTTAATGAATGTATTTGAATTGTTTGTTGAATCACTTCAAATGTAATGTTTGGTGAGAATTGGTTTTTTGATTTTAGATGATTTTGGTTTAGAGACCATATATATGTATAGATTGTCATAATAGCTCAACAGAGTGCTTGAATATGTGTAGATTACATTTGGTTTACAATTGTTCTTTAATGTGTAGATTTATAAAAATATGAGTTGAATGTAATTTTGGTTTAGAAATATAACAGGTTTATGCATATTTTTTCTGCATATCTCACTCAGGTGAGATAATTCTCGCTCAAGCGAGAATAGAATGAAAAAATGAGGTGCTCTCAGGTCCATTTCACCCAAGTGAGAAGAAATCTCGCTCAAGCGAGGCCTGGGATGAAATTTTGGGTGCTCTCTTAGGTTCAATCTCGCTCAAACAAGCAAATTTTCGCTTTTGAAAGCCTAGTTTATTATTGCTTATTGTTTTTAAGTGAAAATTCTAAATTTTATTTAAAATTAAGATTAAAGGAACTTAGTTATGTGTTTAAGTGAATTTTGTGATATATTTCAATTGTTTAGAAAGTTTAAAATATGATGTAATTGAATGGTGTATGATGTGTTAAATGAAGTATGCAATGAGGTGAAAGTGTGATTAAGACATATTATTTTTAAGAAAGGAAATATTGTGTTAAGATTGTTATTTGGGTGTATTGTGGGTGTCTTGTGAATGAGACGATCCTAACTCTACTGATATAATAGAATCATATGTGAAGTTATTCAGTTGATGAGAGTTGAAGGAGGTTTATTTGACTAAGTGTGAGGTTTGAAAGAACTTATCAGAGCAGATCATATGGATTTACCTTGTCACATGAGATGATGAGATATGAGATATTGAGATGATTATGTGCATGGCTGTGTGGATTTCACAATGAGTAATATATGACAGGTGCAAGTGTCTGGATGCTAATTTCAATACACGACTCTTCCAAAAGTAAAGTCAAATGTCTTAATATGTGAGTCAGTAGAAATCTAACATGAATAATGTGGATGATGAATGTTGATAGACACTTGATGATTTTGTGAAAATTGTGAGAATTTGATGGATTGTGCTTGTTATTAAAACTTAAATTTATATTAGAATTCTTAAAAATAGATTGATAGATTTATATTTGATGGATAACTTAAATTTGTTTTGTGTTTGTTTTCTTTAATTTGTGATGATCGTGTTAATTTACACAAGAGGAGATGAGGTTGCAGGAGATAAAGCTCTTCAGTGAGTAGTCAGAGGATGAGATGTTTTTATTTTGAATGTTTTGTTTTTAAACTTTTGTATATATATTAAAATCTCTATGAAGAGAGATATATTTTGAGATAGAGTATGAGATAATTGTATATGTTTATGTTAACTAGATACTGGATGCAGTTTATTTTATTAAAAATAGACAAAATTTAGGGATGTTACATAACTTATTAAGAAAATTAGGCCTATTAAAAAAATATATTAATTTCATGTACTCAATCCTAGTATTAGTTTTATTCTTTGGTTAAAAAATCCTAGTATTAGTTTTATTCTTTGGTTAAAATGAAGAGAATTGGATATGTTTATTTTACCAATAAATGCACACTAAATTATTTATGATTTTTTGTGTAGTGTTTTATATATGTTTGCAATTTAACAAACTTGATTTCTCTTGTCATAAGAAGTTTATTTATTATGTTCACAATCTAACCATCTTCATTTTCTCTAGTTAGTCATTATATCATAAGAAAATAAATTGAGTAAAGTTCTAATAGACTATATTATTATCTAATTGGCTCTATAAAATCCTTAGCCAGCCATTTTTAGTTGATATTTTCCACTTTTAGATTTCTTCTAATTTATTCCACTCAAATATTTGGCTATGA
>Ga0123341_1001003_pt1 | contig 19982 bp, 21 predicted proteins | sample Turbeapinknodule_FD_89959 | JGI IMG/M metagenome (GOLD analysis project Ga0123341, IMG submission 89959) | Root nodule microbial communities of legume samples collected from Mexico - Turtle bean Mexico pink nodule | ecosystem: Host-associated > Plants > Roots > Nodule | place: Mexico: Nepantla...
ATTCACTCATGTATTAATCTTGAATTTACATGACCCAAACTCCTCTATATATAGCAAGAGTGGGCTGAAAATGAAAAGAGAATTGGAGGGAAATTCAAATGTTGGCACATGGGAAGGTGGCTCTTAAATTCAGCACATGTGAGGTAGGTTCTAGAATTCTTCCATGTGCTAGGACTTCTAGAACCTTACGCTCCAATTAGGATAAATGTGGGTTGGACCTAAGTTTAATTAGGAGTAGGAAACTCTAATTAAACTTAGGTTAGCATTTTAAGTACCACTTTGCATGTTTGAACAAAAATACAAAAGAATTAAACTATGCTACTTTTGACAAAAAATGTAAAACTATTCTACACTAGAGTTTATGACATGTAGAATGCGTCCTCTTGACCCCTCTTTGACCATAACTCTAGTGGTTGCCTTAATTTGATATTTTGGTGGCCTTTCAATGGATTGGTGCCGGGGCCTCTTCCATCAGTTTTGCTTTAAAAATTTGGAGACATTATCTTTATAGAACTTGTTTTGATGTGTTTTGTGATCATAAGAGCTTGAGGTATTTGTTTGATCAGCAGGAACTTATAAGGCAGAAAAGATGGATTAATTTTTTTAGGATGCATGATAACTCTCAAATTTTCAGTATTTTTCTAAACTAATTACATTTCCTTGAGGTTTATTTTGTTCTTATTTTCTATTTTTAGATTAGATTTGTATTTTCTGAAAAAAAGGAGTTTTTACAAAAAACATGTTTTAAAAATTATTCTTTATTTTTTATTTTATATGAAATTTCTAATGTAATGTTTTGACCTTTTTAAGAGCTAAGTTGGAAATAAAATCGAGCTAAGAATCATGGAAGAAGTTGTTGAATAACTACATAAATAGGCTCTGAAAGGTTAATCCTTCACTAGAAACCGGTAGTAGATTGTCACTATTAGTAACACGCTCTAGATAGTCAATAGTGCTTGAAAAGAGAAAGTTGCACAAGTTACTTAGGATGTAATCAGGAATTGAGGGTCATTAAACTACCAAAGCTAAACTCATTCCAATGTAGAAACTCTATAAATAAAACTAATTACATATAGATAAAAAGTTTAGTAGATTAGAGAGATATATAATTAGACAATAAAATACATTAGTTTAGTTTTTTGTTATTCATTTTCTATTTTTGACGTTTCAATTCTAATAAAAGTTCTTCATTTTTTTCTGTACTTTTCTCCATCATTTCTTATTCCCTTTATGTTCAGTGTTTTGTAATCGTTGTTCGAAGTTAAATTTGGTTTTGGAAATGGGTAACAATGAAGAACCCTATTAGTTGTGTTTTCTTCAGTAACAAGGATTCCAGATTTAGGTCTCTTGCGAATTGAAGATGAAGCTTACTAACCATGGTTTTTGTTATGTGTTTTTCATTCCAAACCTGAATTTTGCTTTTCTTGTTTTCGATTCATCATAATTCTTGTTTGTTTGAGTTTTTGTACTTTACATTTCTTGTTTAAGAGTTTTTTCTCAATTCAATCACAATTTAATTCATTGTCATTTACATTTTTTATGATTCCTTATTTTACATTTATGCAATTTACCTTTCAAGCAAGTTACTTTATAAGTACTTTAATTTCTAGCACTTTAATTTTATGCAATTAACATTTCCTACACTTTAATTTTCTGCAATTTACATTTCCACACTTTACCTTTTAAGAAATTTAAGTTTCATGTCATTTACATTTTTTGGAATTTATGTTATTGTTCATCTTCGTTTTTCCATTAGATGATCTATTAAGCGATTGCTCTCAAATTGTTTGATAGCTAAGTGAATGTCATATTGCATAGATCATGTTAGATGACTAGTTTGTAATTTCATGCTAGATTTCCCAACATGATTGTTTATAGCTTTTCTTCATAATTCATTATGCATAAACTGCATTAGACAATCTAATTTATGATCACATGTTAGACGGTCTATTGAAGTTATATTTTGCATGTTTATAATTTTTTGTCTTGACTTCACTGCATTGCATTTTTATACTTTTTTTTTTTTACATTTCTTGTTTCATTTCCAATTCCTCCCCTTTTAATTTTTGAATAATGAAATATTAAATAAGAGATTCAATTAAAATGTTTTCTTTAGGATTAGACCTATGTTGACCCTATATTACATTAGGGAAAATTTTAGTATTTTTTTTTTAAAAAAACTTAACGCGATTGAGGAGTTATTAATGCAAATTTTTATTGTATGGGATAATTGTAACATTCCCACCCATCTCTCTCCATTTTCTTTTTTCTCTCCCTCCTTCATCAATCTTTTTCTTTTCTTCCAACTTTTCCCTAATTTTATCCCTCCCTACTTCATCTGTTTCAGAATTTGCATGCACCTCGTAATACCTGAGGAATCAGGGATCTTCCCTATCCAATTAGATTTTCAAACAGAGTAAGTTCCAATTTACTCTAAAGATTCTTTGTTCCTTCTTTTCCTTTTAGATTTTGTCATCAACTTTTATGGGACCAGTTGAGAAAAATGATCCTATCAAATTGGTTAAACATATACTAAAATTTTGTTATGTTTGTATATTTTGCTCTAGGTCCCTATATTTTGAATAGTTTTGTTCTTGGATTTTGAGTAGAACCTTAGGATGATCTGGATGTGAATGTGATATGATCACCTTATCTTATGGAGGGTTGAGTATTGTTGAAAACATTTTTTTTTAATTGTTGACTTTGATATGAGATTTGTCTAGTTTGAATGAATGTAATTTGTTGTGTGTTACATACTTAATAGGGTCTTTTGAAAGATGTCAACCGATAATTCATTTATTAAATATCCTTTGATATGTAGATCCATGCGTGGTTTATATGAATTATGTATATTTGTGTGTAATTGAAATTGGATTGTGATAAATTAATAATAAAATTATTTCCTTTTATACACATTTTCTTATAAAAATGTTAGATATTTATTTTAATAACTTACTCTTATATTTATATTATATTTATTATTTGTATAGTAATAAGCTATACCTGTACTATATACATAAGCATGTATAAATGCAAATGTAAGAACAATATCTTAAAGACAATAAAGAACTTATTTAAAACTTTATATATATATATATTTAATGTTTAAGTTTTATTTTAAAATATTTTATGCCATGTAAATTTTCTCTTAAGCTATGGTATATATATTAGCCTAAAATAATTAAGTATTTATCAATATTAAAATAATGAATTATTTATCGGTAAAAATGTTTGTTATTGTTCCTGCCGGTTGACCTGGTCGCTGGTGAACTTCAATTCTAAGCTCTGGCTCTGTCTATCTTTGGTGGAATTTGTGTTTCCCTTTGGCTGCTGGAACGCTGCTCCGTTGAGATAGAGGGGACCCTACCTACTGATTGCACTTCGACGATCAAGTCAGTACAAGACTTGTAGAAACAAGAAGTAAGTAAGTAGTTTCAGTCTTAGGAACAACGTACCTTTACCTGGGATCTCAAGTCCCTTTTATAGCCTACCTCTTGTAGCAGCTTTCTATCACGAGAGTCTCTTTCAACTGAAAGCCTGCGCCAATAAAGATATTTTTTTAGGGAACATTCTCTTAGCACCCCAGCCAAACAGAATCTCTCCTTTTGGAGTGCATAAAATCTTAACACAATAACCACCAGGGTACCAACTCATGTACCAGCATTAGGGGTCCAATCTGTTTCATGTAGACACCTGCGACGAGGCGTTACGTACCATACATGCAACCTACTCATTGTGCCCTAGCACACATGGGCTTAGGTTTAGAGGAAACATTTTTCTCGAGCTAGACCTATACGCACTAAGCGCACCCCTAGATCCATTACCACCCCTATATCCATTACTACCCCTTGCTGACCGCCTGGGCCTTGCACGAGGTGTTACGTTATGTATATAGAATATAGTTAATCCATGTTCTGAGCCCAATCCTTAGGCCCATTAACTTGGCTTAGAAGCCGAGCTGACCTAACTGAGGTTGAGCTGTGGCCAACAAGCACTGAGCTCTGAGCGCTCTGGCTAGTACACAAGCCCCCCAGGCTCGGGCTGAGCTTGCTTTTGTGAAGAGGATATTTGCTCTCCCTGGGGATCCTACATGTCTAGCGGGTAGTGGCATTTGCGGTACGACACACGAAGCGTCCCTAAGTGGACGTCCCACCACACTCCATCGCAAGTGCACACGTGGCCTTTCATCAACGACAAAGACTTATTGTCGCTTACCCTTCCCAACACATGGTTTTATAACGTTGGAAACTTCATCGTTTTCTCACTGTTCCATTTCTCTGCACGAAACTTGCGCTACTTGAATTCTCTAAACCTTCCTCCTCATCCTGGGCAACATCCTCGCCTCATCTCTCTCTTTGACACAAGGTACTTCCCCTAATCCACGTTTATGAACTAATACCCTTTAATGCTTTCATTATGATTGTATCTGGTGTTCTGGGACTATTTCTGCATTCGTTTGCTATTTCTGCTAGCCTTGCTATTGTATTGTATGCGTGTTGTTCTTCATTGTCTAAATGTGTGGTTGTGCCTTTCTTGTTTGCTATTTTTGTTTTAGATATACTGAATGATGGATTACCGAGCCGTGTATCCTTGGGCCTCTGATACCTTATTAGAAGAAACCTCCATATACACCTCGTCCGAGGAAATAGTGCGTTATATGAAGAGTGAGCAACCCAAAAGGTGTATTCTAGGTAGGGAGGATGATAAGGGTCTTAGGGTACTGCCTTGTAGGAAGGATGAGCTGGTCTGTTGCGATGAATCCTCGGACCCAGATGGTCCTTTTTATTACTTCTGCAACACGATTTTTAAAAAGGTGTTTATTCATCTTCCCCTGTAAAACTTCGAGAAAGCCATTCTCACCGAAATAAACGTTGCCCCAATCCAGTTACACCCAAATAGCTGGGCGTTTGTTCAGGGTTTTTCTATCCTCTGTACTCACTTCGACCATCTGCCATCAGTGGAGGTTTTTCTATACTTCTTTGGAGCCAAACGCCTAGATCGCCAACTGTGGGTGTCCTTCAATGGGGTGGTTGGGAGAGCTTTGCTGACACCCTTCCAGCAATCCTACAAGAACTTCAAAGGTAAATTCTTTAAAATCCGCTGTAACAAGAGGGACCCAACTCTTCTCGATGTGTTCCCCTTGTATTGGACTGAGAATCCAAGATTCCAAGGCCCTAGGTGGTTGGAGTAAATGCCCCAAAAAGAACGAGAGGTGTGCCTTTTCCTCTCTAGTCTGAAAGTGGTCTTTGACACCGCCATTCTCATTAACAAAGAGTTCTCCCCTGTGGGGATCAAGGCATACATTGGTATCTTTCATTTTTTTGCTTTTACTGGTATTAACTTGTACGCTTGTTTTGCTGATTCACTTGTGCTCTTTTGCAGACAGTATGCTCAAACTGAGAAAGAAAGACTTGGCAGCTAGGGCCAAGAAAATGAAGGCTGCTGCCCAAGCTTCTCCCTCAAAAGATCTGAAGCTCAAGGCTGTAGCTGAGGTTGCCCCCTCCGATGACGAGGAAACTTACTCAGGGCCAGTCTTCAAAAGGAGGAGAAAGGTTGTTTCTGAGCTTGCTGAGCATTTTGCCTCAGATGGCCGCGCACCTTCCCCTCGAGCCCAAGTTCCTCCCACCAGCCCTCCTTCTTCTCGAGACATAGTAATGCAAGAGAATGCAAGAGCGCCAGTGGGTGGACTATGGGATCCTACTTTGGATGCCCCCACTTACCTTGAGAAGACCTTGCTATCTGCTGAGGCCAAGGAAAAACTGGAGTGCTTGGAGGAGGATCAGCTGGTGGAGCAAGCAGTGAGGCAACTGGGACAAGCCTTGGATGTTAATTGCCTGACCATTTCCAAGCTAAGGGGGGTGGAAAGGCTCAACTAAAGAGGAGTCTAAAAAAGTTGCCGAGCTCACGCGGCGGGTGGTTGGTCTGGAGTATGAAGCCACCAAGTTCCACCAAGCGCAAGAAGAATCTAGGGTCCTCCTAATTGAGAAGTCCAAGGAAGCCCTAGAATTATCAAATAAGAAAATGGAGCTCCAAGCTGATGTGGAGAAGTTGAAGGAGGAGTTGGCCAAGAAGAATGAAAAGCTACTAAAAAAGGATGAAAATTAGGCAAGGGAAAAGGAGGCCATTACTGATGATGCTGCTAACTCCTTCATGGCGGGGTTTGAAGACGCCGTTGCCCAGGCCTGGGGAATATACCCGGAGATGGACTTCTCCCAATTAGGTTTGGGAAAGATTGTGGTAGATGGGCGATTGGTGGATGAGGAGGAGTATAGTAGAATGTTGATCTTTTGTTATCAGAGGCCTTCCGCAGTTCTTTGAACAATCTCTTAACTCCTTTGTATGTATATCAATGATTTTATTTATTTACCTTGCCTTTGCCATGCCTCGACTAGGGTATAAAGAACGCATGTTGCAGTAAACACGAATATCATAAGTTAATCATCTGATAATAATTAACCACCTTCTCAATGCAACATATTGATTAAGCATGGTAAATCGTAGCGCTCATGACGGAGCTATTTCACGGATGAATTGTACCTTCTAACTACGAAGGATGTCACTCTTGCTTGGGCATTGACAAGCCACAAGGGATCAAATTTCTCGATTTGGCTGCGCAGGACTTGTGTGTTTGGAAGGTTCATTTGCTTTCTTGACACATCCTTCCCAATGGTTTGGGTGATTTGAGCATCTGACTTGGGGCCACTCTCTTTGCAAAGTCCGCCCTTGAATGGATCTTAGCGGCTTAGAGTATCTAACTTGAGTGTGGATCCACCTATCAAGTCTACTCCTTTGATAATTTTCATTATTTAGAATATCTGACTTGAGTGTTGGATTACACACCAAGTCTACTCGTGATACCTCCGTGGTGGTTACTACCATAGGATTACCCTTGGTTCTTCTTCATAGAATGCCCGAGCTCGGGTGGTTCTTCTAACTCCGAGGTGGGTCGTTCTTGATACCTTTAGCTGCGCGCTCTTGAGTATTGTTAGTTGTGGTTCAGTACCTCCTGGACTCAGAATCTTACTGAGCAGGGAGCGTATTACCTCATGGTGTATGCCTTGGGGTACATGGACTCAAAATCTTACCAGGCCAGGTCATCTTTCCCCAGCTTAAGCCAACCAATCTTACTGAGCAAAGGTCGCCCTTTCTAATATGTAGTTATAAATATTTCTTTCATAACTTATTGGCTATTAGAGTGTCTGACCTGGTCATCTCACGTGCCATGTCCACTATGTTAAGGCCTTTTTATTGGAGTATCAGACTCGGCTTATGTGCCAAGTCTACCCTTGAACAAATTTTATTACTTGGAGTATCCGACTTGGGTGTCGGCTTACACGCCATGTCTACTCCTTGACCCAAGGGAGGTCAGTCTACCTACTTTTGGGTAGGTAATCTTAACCCTACTCAACGCGTATGGACTCAGGGTTTTACTGAATAGTTTGATTGTCGGGCCACCTAAGCTCTGGGAACTTACCAAGGGAATAGGTGACATCGTTTAGTTGTCAATCGTGCACACTTGCACTTACTCGAATGACTTACCGGTCAAGTCGCCTTCTTGTGTGTTAACAAAGTATTCTGGAAAAACATTTTCCAAGAATAGTTTTCATTGGGAGACCTTATTAAAAAACCCTCGTAAGGGAAAAAGAGCGTCCCCTTAATTATTCAAATTGTTCATAAAGATTGACAAAAATACATTAACTGAAATAAACTTGAGGCTGACCCCATTCCATGTTCGAGGTATGGCTCCACCCTCCAGAGTCTCGAGCCTGTATGCCCTGTTTCCAAGTGCTTCTACCACGTGAAATGGGTCGGTCCACTTGGGAGACAACTTGTTCTCCAACTGGTAGGGGTGAACTTTCGTCATCACCAGGTCGGCAACTTGGAACTGTCGAGGTCTAAGCTTGGACATTTGTTTATGCTCAACCCTTCTCTTTAGGGCTTCGGCTTTGACGTGTGCTTGCTCTCGCACCTCGTCAAGTAAATCTAGGTTCACCCTTCTCCCTTCGTTAGACTCCTCTATCACGAAGTTCTGGAACCATGGCGAGCTCTCCTGAATCTCCACAAGGATCATGGCGTCTGATCCATACACCAAACTGAAGGGTGTTTCCTTCGTGGTGGACTGTGGAGTAGTATGGTATGCCCACAAAATCCGAGGTACCTCATCAACCCAAGTCCCCTTAGCCTTCTCTAACCTCTTCTTTAGGCCTTTGAGCAAGACTCCGTTGGCGGACTCAACCTGTTCGTTTGTCTGAGGGTGCTCTACCGAGGTGAACACCAGCTTGATGCCGAGCTCTATGCACAACTTGCCAAACTACTGACTTGTGAGCTGGGTGCCGTTATCAGACACCAAACGTCTTGGAATCCCAAAACGACATACAAGGTTTTTCCACACGAAGTGCTGGACCTTGTGGGCAGTTATCTGTGCTACTGGTTCAGCTTCTAACCACTTGGTAAAATATTCAATGGCCACCACTAGACATTTCATCTACCGAATCGCTAGCGGGAAAGGGCCCAAGATGTTTATTCCCCATGTGTGGAAAGGCAGGGGCTATGTATGGACCGCAACTCCTTTGGGGGTGCATGATGCCAATCAACATGCTTCTGACATAGATTGCATCGTTGCGCATACTTCATGCAATCTTCCCTCATGGTTGGCCAATAATACCCTACCCGAACTGCCTTCTGGGACAAAGCTCATCCCCCGACATGACTTCTGCAGATGCCTTCATGGAGATCTGCCATGATGCGTGTACACTGGTCCCCACTCACACAGGTGAGGAAAGGATGCGTGTAGCCATGTCTGAACAGCTTCCCATCTACCAAGGTACACCTGCCTGAGTTCTTCTTAACCACTTTAGCCTCTGCGTGTTCTACTGGGAGCATCCCATCAACAAGGTAGCGTCTAAACGGTGTCATCCAGGTTTCGCCCACATCAACCTGACAGACGTCCATCAATTCTTCTCCTGACAAGCCATAGGCGCTCACCCTGGGCACCTTGAGCGTTTCTTACGTTAATGATTGGTGCCTTCTTCTTTTGCGCACTTATTCTCGACGCGGGGGTGCATACGAATTTGGTTGTACCCCAAGAACGCGTCCAAAAAACTTAGGAGTCGACAACCTGAGGCACTGTCCACTAAGGCGTCGATGCTGAGTAGCGAATACGAGTCCTTAGGGTAGGCCTTGTTCAGGTCGGTAAAATCGACGCACATCCTCCACCACCGTTGGTTTTCTTTACCAACACGACGTTCGCTAGCCATTAAGGGTACTGGATCTCCCTTATGTGGCCTGCACTGAGCAGCTTCTGGGTTTTTTCCCGGATGACTAAACGCCTCTCCTCTTTGAACTTTTTTCTCCTTTGAATCACGGGCCTGACCTTTGCGTCCATCATGAGTCGGGGGCACAAGAATTCAAGGTTGATGCCAGGCATGACAACGCGATAGCGTTTAAATGCCTTGTTATAACCTCGACAATCTGGTCTAGTAGCTTTTGTCCTAGAGACGTGCCGAGCTTAAACTTCTTTCCCGCGATCTCTTTCTGTTGAACCTCTCCTGCAGGCTCAGGTCACCTCTCGCTGGCGATCTTTGCGCGAGTGATCCCTTCAGACCCCTGGGTCTGCTTAGCGACCACACATATTCCTCTCTTGTTCTTTAAGCTGTTCTCGTAACATTTCCTTGTTGCCTTCTGGTCAGACTTGATAGCGATTACTCTTCCCTCAAGGGAGGGCAACTTCATCTTCATGTGCCTCGTTGAGGCCACCACACCTAACCTGTTCAAAGCAAGTATGCTCAAAAGTATATTGTAAGTTGAAGCTAAGTTAACCACTAAGTACTTGATATTGATTGTCCAGGACGACGTGCCATTTGAGAAGGTTGTCCTTAACTACATGTGGCCCCTCACCTCAACTTGGTCTCTAGCAAAACCAAAAAAACAACCATCATATGGTCTTAGTTGGTCGGGTGACAGTTGCAACTTTTTGAAAGTCCCCAAAACATCACGTCAGCCGAGCTCCCCTGGTCGATGAGGATCCTGTATACTCTTCTGCCCACGGTCACGACCGAGATCACCACTGGATCGTCCTCATGTGGTACTACATCTCTCAAGTCAGCCTTGGTGAAGCAGAGGTCGGGCTCGTCCTGCTGACCGAACTCTCGTGCCTCTACAATCATCACCTCCCTTGCATATCTCCTATGTTGAGAAGCGGTGCATCCTCCTCCTGAAAAACCTCCCGAGATTGTATTAATCTCGTCGTGAACAGGCACCTCGTGCCTCTGATCTACTGACTGGAGTTCCTCCTTTTTCCCTTCTGGGCTTCCTTCAAGGTATTCTTTCAGGAGGCCATCCTTCACCAGCCCTGCTAGCTGGTAGCCGAGGGTTATGCAGTGTTCTACGTCATGTCCAAAGGCTTGGTGGAAATCACACCAAACTCCCTTGTGTGGTCCCAAATTCCTATCAAATTTTGGGGGGAACCTCAGTTGGTTGGCCATCCCTAGCATGGCCAGTAATTCTTTATAAGACATATTGCGTTTAGGTCGAAAAGGCAAGTCATCCTTCGCCTTCAACCTTGTTTGGTTTTTTCTCGGCGCATAAGGTGCTCGTCGGGCGTCTAACCTCTTCCCAGTCGCAACCTCATTGGCTGGGCTCGACCGCTCTCTCTAGGCTTGGCTTGCCCTGAGTACGAGCTCTCGTGTTTAACTGTCACAACTTCCTATGATGGCTTAAACAAGAGAGGGGGGTGAATTGTTTATCAAAGATTTTCGCAAAGATTGAATAGGAATAAAGCTTTAACACAATTCACAGATAAAGCAATAAAGGAAAGAAATCAAACAATGATTAAGAAACTGTTTGCAGAATTTCAATCGGTTGAAACTTCGTTTTAACCGGTTGTTTATAGTAGCAACAAAAGCAGAATTAAAACAAACAGTTATAAGGAGTGAGAGAGAGAGATTTACTCAGCAAACTTTATATTGGTTCACTCAACCTTTAGCTACATCCAGTTCCCAGAACAACCTCTGGGTTCCACTAATAATCACTCACAGATTACAACATACACAACCACAAAGAGGTGATCTTGAAACCACAAGAACCACTCATCCTCTTTGCAAACACACACCTCTAGCCAGAACAACCTCTGACTTTACAGGATTTCACACACACTTACAAGTTTATGAAAGATCAAATACAGGAATCATGAAAGGAACATAATACACCTGAGTTTACATGAATCAGAAAGCTCCTATGACCAGACCTTGAACCAGTGCACAGCTATACAACAATCTTGCAAAACTTTTGAAAAACTTCTTTCAAATCAATCTCAATCTCACTGTTTTTGATATAAAACTTTTGTTTTTGTTTTGAAAGAAAGACTATATTTATAGCACACAAAACTAGCCGTTCTACGCAACATTTATTAGCCAAAACAGTTTTGATTCACATCCAAAACAGATTAACAGGTTTTCAAAATGTTGTTATGAAATGTCACAATCAACCGGTTGAAAAGTCATTTTAACCGGTTGAATTGGTTAGGCAGTTATCAAACCAAGTCCAAAAAAAGTTTTAAAACCTTCAAACAAGCCAAGTGACAAACAACCGATTATTTTGAGAATTCAACCGGTTGTTTTTCTCTTTGCTTAGAAAAATACTTTTCTCTTTTTAAAACAAACTGGGAAAGCTTTGTGCAAGGGTCAAGGAATGATCTTTACAAAGATTCTAAACATCCTAGACTAAACGCAAACCAAAAGCAGCACAACTTCAAGCTCCATCATGGATTTGAAACATCAATGCTCCCATGCTCTACATGCATGGCGTCCGTTCCTCCCGAGATCATCATCTGAGCATTAAACGCTTTGAGGTGAGCCTCTGGGTCCTCCGTACCTGTGAAGACAATCTTAGGCATCATGAAGTTAGTTGGCACGACTGCACCCATGATCTCCTGTGAGAAAGGCATGGGGTGAGCCCTTTCTTCAGTCATTGGGCTCTGTTCTCCCATGGAGCGCTCCCCTGGCCACTGTAGGTCTCTACACAACTCCTAATTGGCTTTGCGTAGTTCTTTGTTGATCGCTCGTGATGCATCTAGTTCCGCTCTGAACTGGTCTTGTCTAAGCACTGGTTTATCTCGAACCTCCGCTATGAGCCTGTCCTGGTCAGCCTTAGATACTGCCATCGTCTCTTGAAGGGCGTTAATTGTGTCTATGAGTATTTGTAGGGTTGGATTATCATTCCCTTCTAGTCTTGTTGGACTTTGCCTCGTGTTCCTCATTCCGCTTGAGATCTTTAACACAACTGTGGATGGGACCTGGTTTTATCGAGCCCCACGGTGGGCATTAATGTTCCTGCCGGTTGACCTGGTCGCCGATCGACTTCAATCCTAAGCTCTGGCTCTGTCTATCTCTGGTGGAATCCGTGCTTCCCTTTGGTTGCTGGAATGCTGCTCTGTTGAGACAGAGGGGGCCATACTTGTTGATTCCACTCTGACGATCAAGTCATTACAGGGCTTGTAGAAACAAGAAATAAGTAAGTAGTTTCAGTCTTAGAAACAACGTACCTTTAACTGGGATCTCAAGTCCCTTTTATAGCTTACCTCTTGTAGCAACTTTCTATCACGAGAGTCTCTCTCAATTGAAAGCCTGCGCCAATAAAGATATTATGTTTTAGGGCACATTATTTTAGCATCGTAGCCAAAAAAAATCTCTCCTTTTGGAGTGCATCAAATCTTAACAGAATAATCACTAGGGTACCAACTCATGTACCAGCATCAGGGGTCCAATCTGTTTCACGTAGACACCTGCGACGAGGTGTTACGTACCACACATGCAACCTACTTATTGTGCCTTAGCACACATGGGCTTAGGTTCAGAGGAAACAATTTACTCATGCGAGACCCATACACACTAAGCACACCCCTAGATCCATTACTACCCCTTGCTGACCGCCTGTGCCTTGCGCGAGGGGATTACGTTAAGTATATAGAAAAGAGTTAATCCATGTTCTAAGCCCAATCCCTAGGCCCATCAACTTGGCTTAGAAGCTGAGCTGACTTAATTGAGGCTTAACTCCGACCAACGAGCGCTGAGCTCTGAGTGCTCTGGCCAGTACAATTATAAAACTAAAATGTCAAAATCTATAAATTATTTGATTAATTAGTTATTATCTACTTAAAATATTTTAAAATTATATATAAAGTCTATAATACAAAACATTAATGTGAGTGATTTCATTTTTTAAGGTTAAATTTATTCATCCAAATAAATGAATATTGTAGAATAAAAATATCAACAAATAGTAATCACTATACGAAAACATTGTTTTAACGGGGGATATTTTTACATTATTCATGGTTAAAATCTCTATTAAGTCATTTACTCAGGATTGCAATTTTCCCTGCTAAATCATCCCTAGGGAACGTGATCCCTAGGGTTTTTTTAAACCTCATGAAAAGTCTTTCAGAACTCCTGTTAAATATAATGGGTTTAAGAATCTCCATAAAATACCATGGGTTTCAAAATCTCCGTTCAATACCATGGGATTGAAAACCTCCATAAAATACCATGGGTTTAAGAACCTTCGTAAAATACAATGAGTTTCAAAATTTCCATAAAATGACTTACCGTCTGAAATAACCTTTAACCCCATTTTCCACCATCTGTAATGATTCTTCTGACTTCTATCTTCCACCATAAACACAGTACTGTGTGAAACAGGCTCAATGACAATCACAATTTAGTCACACTTATGTCTATTATATTTAAGGAGAAGAAACATTAAATAAGACACTATCTTCTTATTACTAGAATACTGCTTCTTCCATCACCTTACTGCCCTAACTTGGGTCACAAACCACTGTTACCTAACTCGACAATAACGGGTGTTTATCATTATTTAATATATCCTAAATAATTGTATTATCTGTTAGATGTGGGCTTCAAAACCATGTGTATTCTTGGCTACAAGGGATTCAAATATTGCAAGTAAAATTAACTTTATTAATTCTCACTTTCACAGTGAATTAATTATTGGATGCATTTTAAAATAAAAACCTTAATTTAAAATATTTCAAAATTATGAGAATGAAATATTAAAAATTATAACTAAAACTAAAATTGCACATAAAATATATGTAAATCAAAAGCTAAAACAAAACAAGTTATGTTTTTTGAAGTATGAGTTCATAACAAAAAAAAATACAAAACTAGGAATTATATAACCCAAGTACCATCAATCATAAAAAATATGCAAATACGGTTGAAATACTTATTATCCAAGATTACTTGTTGAAATACTTATTATCCAAGGTTATTTTGATGAATTTTTAAAATAAATTTTTGAAACTTTAGAAAATTTATTTGTAATGTAAAGTTTCACTATCGAAATTTTAGAGAATTTAGTTATAAATATATAAAATATATTAAAACTATATAGTTTTAATATATTTATTTATTAAGAGATTTAATTGTATTTATTTATTGAAGTTTAAAAATCAAGCATCTTTTATTGAGGTTCTACAATAAACCTTTGAAACTTAACTGTTAGAAATATAAGCCTTAAACAAGAGAAGATGGTGAATTATTTATGAAAGATTTTAGCAAATATTGAAGGTAGATCGAAATACAATGAAGAATCAATCAATTAGAAATCTGTGCAGCCAATTATAAAACTGTTTTAAATTTGATAGTAGAAAATCAACCGGTTGCTTTTGCGAAACAATCGGTTGTTTATATCAGCAGTGTTGAAAATCGAAACAAAAGCAGATTTAAAGAGTGTAAAGATAGAGAGATTAACACAAAATGTTTATACTGGTTCACTCTTTACCAAAACCTACATTCAGTCCTCAGCAACCACTGAGAATTCACTAAGTAATCAAACCTTGATTACAAACAACACACCAAAGTGGTGATCTTGAACCCTTCAAGAACTCACACCACCTTTGGCAAATACAACATAGTTTTCAGAACAACCTCTGAAACTGCACAACACCAATTCACAAAGAATTGCAGTGATAAAGAAAGAAAGGATTTGAATACACCTGGGTACAATAAAAAATTAAAGCATAGTGAATACAGGACAATCCTATTCCACACTTGAGAATGATCCAAAACTCTTTGAAATCTTGAAAGCTGATTTGAATGATTTCTCTTAGTTGATTAACAACCAGAAGCGTAAAACAACATATTTGAACTCCAATCAGTTGGTCAAAGCATTTAATACAAGAGCCAAAATCAGTTTAATTAATTTAAAATAGATTAAAGCCACTTAACAAAATTCTATTAAGGTTTTCAGAAAATCAATCGATTGAAAACACGAATTAACCGATTGAATTGATTTGACAGGAAAGTCAAACAAAGTCAAGCTTTTTTAAATCCTTTTCAAAATACACCAAATGTAAAACAATCGGTTGAATCAACATTTGAACAGGTTGAATTTTCACTTTCTTTAGAAAACACATTTTTTCCAAAATGATTGAAATCAAACAACCTTGGATCATTACAGAGAGTGGATTAACATATTCAAATACATCTAGACACACATACACAACCAACAACAAGGATCTTCATGCATTCCATTTGGATTTGGAGAAATCAAAGCACCTTGTTCAACAATCTTCCCCTATTCGATGAAGATAAATCCATGGTTTGCTTGTGTTGCCATTTTTTGAATTTGATAGATCATGCAAAACAGAAATTGTGCACATACAAGGCATGTAAAGCAGCAGGATAACCCAGGTTTGAGAAACACCTAAGATCCAGTTTTCTGCAAAAGCTTTAAAGAAAAAAACCATAAAACATTGTATGAAAAATAATGGTGAATTGAGGTGGAGATCAGAGATATATCAGAGATATAACAGCAACATAAGAAATCATAGAGTTATAGCAGAATGTAGCAGCAAGTACAACATCATAAACCACATCATTCTCCCATTATTTGTCTTCAGAAATAGAATGAGAGAAGGAATAAAAATAGAATTAAGAAAAACTGTTATACAAGCTTAAGCAAAACAACCATTAAAGCATGAAATTCATCAATCCTCCTTGCCATATTGAAGATCGAAAAGCTGGTTTTGAACAGCCTCAATCTGTTCATCCAGGTTCTGGAACCTAGCCATACAAAACTCAGGATGGTTTTTTTGATCATATGCAAAGATGTCCATGCGGCTTATCATCCACCTCTCAAAGGGTGTCATGGAAGTGATACGTTCATCCATGTTTCTAGCGCCTGGACCAACACCAAAAGCTTCATCAGGACCATAATTGCCTTGATTTCCTTGTCCAACTTGATGTCCATCATCTCCACCATCTTCAACATGATTTCCACTGGAAGAACCACCTTGGTCTCCATCTTTGCTTACCCATCTGCCTCAAATTTTAGTGAATCTCATCTTGTTGAGTGATCCATTATTAACTTCATGTGATGGCTTTACCACCTCATATAACTCCTCCTCAAGATCAATTTCAAAGAAATGCAAAAATTTAGAGATAATAATAGCATAGGAATAGTGATAGTCACTTAACCTCATTGATTTTTGCATATGTTCTTTGAAAATGTCGATCCAATTGATCTTGATTTTATTCATGATGCAGTAGATAATAACTAAATCCTCCTCAGTAAGGACCAAATGGTTGCTCCCTCTTGGAGTCAGCATCCAAGATACAATGAAAACAATAATTCTTTCATTTAGCTTCAGGCCTCCCACAGAAAAACTCTTCACTTTGGTTTGAAAATTTTTGCGACAACTTCTATAGTATTGCATTTTGTTGAATTTTTTTACAACCCGAATGTTTGCTTTATTAATCCTCAGCCCAACATATTTTAACCCAGTTACAACAGTCCACACATCTGGAGTTATCTTTTTATCAACTTCTTTCACGTGTGAGCATAGATTTTGACCAACAATGTGAAGATTTGTATAGAAAACCTTCACTAGATCAAAATATATATTCCCTAACATTTTCAGAAATCATTTCAGCAGTTGGTCCTTCAAGACATTCCTCACTTCAATGTGGTTCTGCCCTTTCAGCCAGTTGAAAGTGATCAGCTTTGGATTGTTGATGACTTTCCTGCTAGACTCATGCAGGAACTTCTTTATCTTCTCATCATCCCCTTAAAAACCAGTTTTCAAGGTGTCCACCCCTTTTTACAACACGAGTCTTCATCCTTTTTTATGAGGGACGTGTTGAGTCCATGAGGCAGAAATGCTTTTTTTAGAGAATGTGGAGAAATGAACAGATTCAAGTAAAGCAACAAAAGGAAAACAATGGGTTGTTCCTGTGAAAAAATCAGTTGTACCAGCATATGTATTTAAGCAGAAAAAACAATCAAGATACATTGGCATTACGTGGGTTGTTTTTCAATAGAAAAAGAATCTATTGTAGTGGGAATATGCCATACGTCAGCCCCCAAACAAATTTATCAGTGCCAGCACAGTCCAAATTTGATCACCCATAAAAGACACTTAAATTTCCAAGAAACCATGGAATATATTCCTTTATGACCAAAATATATTCCAATAAGATCGTATCAAAGTCACAATTAATGTAATTTTGACCCATAAGAAATTTTGAAAGAAAAGAAACAGCTGTAACCATGCACAAAAATTCAAAACAACTTTATTACAAGGTTTCCAATGGTAAAACAATTGGTTGTTTTGTGAAAACAATCGATTGTTTTACTCATACAACAATTAAGAGTTCACAAATCGAGAATTATTCACAAAGATGAGAAATGCATAATGCAAATTTCACAAGCCTTTGCACAACAATGTTTCACAAAAGATTTAGCCAAGAAAAATAATCATTTGAGATTTAATTTAATCAATATGAACCAAATACACTGTACCGTCCCGTCCCCGGGCATTGACCAAAGTCAAAGTCAAAGTCAAACACGTGGTGGGACCCGCCAAGGGACCTAGGGGAGAAAGTCAATAGGTTGACCACTTTGGGTGTCGCCAGAAGTGGGCATCGCCAGAGGTAGGCGTCACCAGGTGTGGGAGTCGCCATGTTGAGGCGTCGCTGATGTCACCCCCCGATACCCGCGGATAGGATAGACCGTGGAGGGGGCGACACAGTTAGAGGCCACGGTACGAGTGAGGAGGCCTCGGGCCCCAGTACCTCAGAACAACAATGAAGAGAAGAGAAAGGTGGCTTTAAGGCTATAGTCCCAGTATCAACAGGGGGTAGTCTGCCTCGTGAAGTACCCACGCCACCTCTAGAGAATCCCTGGGACAGATACGACCCAGGAGAGGGCCACGCCCAGGGGCGAACCATGTGCATGGTACGAGAGGAAGGCAGATACACTCCCAGGGCGAGTGACTAGAAGTTGGGGCGCATGAGTTGGCACCCAGATAGTCACCCCTCGCGCCAGATGCACTCTAGAGAAGGAAGACTTACACGTTGGAGTTTCCCTAAGTTGGGTTACAGCGTGGTAAGCCTTTCCACGTGGAATGGCGGTTAAGTCAGAAGGACACGTGGCAATAAGCACTGAAACATCAGGGATTGCAGGAGGCAATGGCGGCAACGAAGGTTGAATAAGAACGCCTGCAGGCGGATCTCGCGGCGTCTTAGGCGAGAAATGAAGAGCTCTGTCGTACGAATGAGGAGTTGCGCCGCGGGTTGCGCAACAACTCAGGGCTACGTGAGGCAGATGAGCGCGAGCGCTTCACTCCACCAAGGGAGTTCTCTACGCTGTTCTCGCAGTCAATTCTGGAGGCGGTAATTCCTAACATGTTCGTAGGTCCTAAGGTTACCTTCATTGGGATGGAAGATACCAAAGCACATCTCACTGCGTTCCACACGCAGATGATGCTGGTAGGCGGCTCCGACGCCGTAAGATGCAAGCTCTTCATGAGCACTCTGACTGGCATGGCCATGGACTGGTTCATCAGCCTTCCAGATGGCCATATTACATCTTTCGCACAACTTTCCCAGTTATTCAGGGAGCAGTACCTAGTAAACAGGGCTCCACCACCAGTCTTGTATGACTTGTTTGACGTGAAGCAGTATCAAGGCGAGACCTTGAAGGAGTATATCTGATTGGAATCACATCAATATCAATCGCTTCGGGGCTTAGGTGGTGAAGGTTGGCACCACGGAGGAGCCCATGATTGTCTACGTATTCAGAAAGGGGGTGTGCCCTGGGCCTTTATGCGAGTCAATCATCCGCAACCGCCCCTGAACTTTTGTTGAGATAAGGCATCGTGTTGTGGAACACATCGCCACTGAGGGCGAGGTGTGCGAGAAGCACACAAGTGTTGCACCCACACGCCCGAGAGCATTGTCGCGTCCACAACCCGCTAGGGTCAACGAGGCCACGAAGGGAAGGAAGAATGGCTTTTTAAAAGATTACCTGGTCGGGTCTGCTAGGGCCGCGACCTTGGCAGTGCCAGAGGAAGATCAGGCGCATGAAATGCCAATCCACGGAGAAGTACACACCATCTCTGGTGGGTTCTCAGGAGGAGAGCCCACTGCCTCTCAGCGCAAGAGGTATGTGAGGTAAGTGAATTCAAATGCTGGAGAGGGTTCGGACGACCCATGGGAGACAGACCTGGTGTTCACGAAAGCTGATCTACGTGATGTCGTCCCCCATGACAATGACCCCGTGGTCATTTTGGTTGTCACAGCTGGAAGAAAAGTGCATAGAGTTCTCGTCGACTAGGGTAGTTATGCAAATGTCATGTTCTGGTCGACCTTCAACAAGTTGTAGTTGTCCCCTGACCTGCTGAGGCCCTACACTGGATGCTTGTATGGGTTTGTAGGGGACCAAGTAGAAGTACGAGGCTACTTGGAGCTGAGGATGACGTTTACGGATGGAACAGCGTTCCGTACAGAGAGCATTCGGTACTTGGTAGTTAGAATGGATGGCTTTAAACTAGAGGGGGGGGGGGGGTTTCTTGTGTTACTAGAGTTCTTTTAACCTTTTTCTAGAGGTTCGGTAGTCCTTTGATAATAAAGATATATGGACAATGGAAGATAAAAAAAACAAAACAAAAACAACAG
>Ga0123341_1001004_pt1 | contig 19972 bp, 10 predicted proteins | sample Turbeapinknodule_FD_89959 | JGI IMG/M metagenome (GOLD analysis project Ga0123341, IMG submission 89959) | Root nodule microbial communities of legume samples collected from Mexico - Turtle bean Mexico pink nodule | ecosystem: Host-associated > Plants > Roots > Nodule | place: Mexico: Nepantla...
AATATGTAAGATTTAGTTTTTCTTTTATCAGAAATTTAACTGTCCAAAAAGGAAAGGTTTGGAACTACGTGGCAGAGTAGAGTGGCGTGTCACAATTACCTTTTTGCCATTGTCGGTGACCAAGTTCTACTCTTTCCATCTTCTTGTCACCGAAAACACATTTAATTGTGAAAATATCAAACAAATAATTTTCTTCCAAAAATTTACTTTATTTAAAAGGGTAAATTATTAATTTTAAATTTGTGAATTAAGTAAGGATTTCATCTTTTCATTCATTCATTCATTAATTATCGTTGTTCTGGGTGCGCAATCCGCTCATAATCTTATATTTTTATACTTTTATCCTTTTTTCTTTTAATATTTTAATTATCATAATTCGATTTTGTGTTGACAATTTTCATATATGCACAGCACCGAAAGATTCGGTGAGTTAGTGTGTGTGTGTGAGAGAGAGAGAGGGTGTCAGTGATGCTCTTTGCTTGATCCCTCTTTTTCCAAGATAAAAGGTTTGTTATCAATTGAATTCTGAATTCTGAATTCAGATCTTGCAATTTGGATAAATGGGTATTTGTATTTGTACATGTTCAATCTCATAAGATTTAGTTTCTTCTGGTTCCGTTCGTTTCAGATCTTCAAATTACACTGCTTGTTCAATTCATCATTTATTCTCTCTATTAGAAAATGACTTCTTTAAACCCTTTTTGCTGTCTTAATCCGTTTTAGTTTACTGGGTATCATTGTTTTTGATGTTCTTGTAGGATACATATCTCGGGGGTGATTTGATACACAATAAGAATGATGGGTCGGTCTGCATTTTCAAGAACTGGGACATTCCGGCCTGAGAATTTAGGTCAGAATGCAATGGCCATGATTGGGAACGTTTGCTTCTCATTTTTTGTTATTGGGGTTTTGGTTTTCACCATTATGGCTGCCACTTATGAACCCGAGGATCCCTTGTTTCACCCTTCAACCAAGATCACCACATTCCTCACTTCCAAATCCAATGCCACTTTTAAGGCTGATAACAGTGTTGTTAGAACTGGGGAGGATTTCATGGCCGCTAATGAAACCGTCTTTGGCTCCATTATCAACTCAACTGATGTTGATAACTTGGTTAGTGCCGAAACTATTGATGGCGGCGATGCTGCCTCAGCTTCTCAGTGTGATGTGAGTGGCCCCATTGATTGTAAGGACCCTGAGGTGTTTCATTTGATGATGAGGGCGACCATTGACAAGTTTCAGGATATCCATTTTTACCGATTTGGAAAACCAGTTGCCGGTTCCAATGACAGCACTTGCGATATGGCTTGGCGATTTAGGCCTAAGGAAGGGAAAGCTGCTGCATTTTATAAGGATTATAGGAGGTTTGTGATTGATAGGTTTGAGAATTGTACACTTAGTATTGTTAGCATTGGGGAGTACCATACTGGTCTAAATGCCAGGAAGAGGAAGAAGCATCAGAAAGCTGGGCTAGAGAAGACGCCTCCTAATCTGGACCAGGCCAACGCATTACCTGTTGTTGGAGAGTTTGTCAATGACAGTCTCCCTGTGGTAGAATCTGAAAGTTCATTTAGTCATGGTAAATACTTGATTTATGAAGGAGGTGGTGACAGGTGTAAGAGCATGAATCATTACTTATGGAGTTTCTTGTGTGCTCTTGGGGAAGCTCAGTACCTGAACCGAACGTTGATTATGGATTTGAGCATATGTCTGTCTTCGATTTACACATCATCAAGGCTGGATGAGGAGGGCAAAGATTTCAGGTTCTACTTTGATTTTGAGCATTTAAAGGAGGCGGCATCTGTATTGGACAAGGAGCAGTTTTGGGTAGATTGGAACAAGTGGCAACATAAAGATGGGATGAATCTTCATCTTGTGGAGGATTTTAGGGTTACACCCATGAAGCTTAGGGATGTGAAGGATGCCTTGATCATGAGGAAGTTTGGATCTGTCGAGCCAGATAACTACTGGTATAGAGTCTGTGAAGGAGAGACAGAATCCGCAGTTCAAAGGCCTTGGCATTTGTTATGGAAATCAAGGAGGTTGATGGATATAGTGTCTGCAATAGCTTCAAAGATGAATTGGGACTACGATTCTGTTCATGTTGTGAGAGGGGAAAAGGCAAGGAACAAGGAGCTGTGGCCTAATCTTGATGCACATACTTCTCCTGATGCACTTCTTTCAACCTTGGGTGACAAGATTGAGGAAGGAAGGAATCTCTACATAGCAACAAATGAACCTGATGCATCTTTCTTCGACCCTCTAAAAGATAAGTATACGACTCATTTTCTTGACGAGTATAAAGAACTTTGGGATGAAACTAGTGAGTGGTACTCTGAGACAACAAAACTCAATAAGGGAGTTGGAGTTGAATTCGATGGTTACATGAGGGTGTCCATTGATACAGAAGTGTTCTTGAGAGGTAAAAAGCAGCTTGAAACTTTCAATGATTTGACCAGTGATTGCAAGGATGGCATTAACACCTGTAATCTAGCAGCAAACTAATGTGAGAATTGAAACTCCAATGTCTGATATATTGAAATGTATCTCATGTACTTTTAGCTGTTATATGTGTTGCATTTGAGAATTTGTATCCTTTAGCCTTAGCAGTGAGGAGTAAAATGGTTATAGTTCTTGTATTGTAAGAGTAGTGACTACTTTGAAGTTTTGATGTTCTTAATTTAAATTTGTTTCGTTCTTAAACCCCTTATATTCATTAGCCATGTGGATGACTGAAGCACAATTTCTTAAGTTGATCTATTTTTTATTCTGTGCTTTTCCTTTTTGCATTGAGCTTAATTTCTATGCATTATCAGTATAATAATTAAATAATCAGAAATCACGTTTTCTATTATTTTTAAGAGAACTATTGTAAAAATTAATAAACTTACAGATATGATTGACGACCATGTAATACTCCTTTTCCGCCCTTTCAATGTGAACGTCATTTTCTTTTATCAGTGTTAGGCAACTGGGATGACACTTAGTATTGTGATGTTACAAATTCATTCATTTTCCTTAAAAGTTTGTTATGGTGTTACAGGTTCTTTTGTTCATTGTTTTTATACTTGGACTGGTCGGTTTAACCAATTACATAATTAGGAACTAGGTTTAACTTTATCTACTTCATTAATTTTTAGCTACATCCCATGGTTTTCCTGAATATATTTTACACCTGAAAAGTCTATTCTGGAATGAATAAGAGGTGGTTATTATCAGTTGGATTCAACTCAGACTAATCAATGAATCATAAACCGGTGATTTTTCAAGTTCAATAATTTTTCTGATCTTAAAAGCATTGCATTTTGACAAACTGTATCCTTAACTCACATCAAACTTTGCTTTTAAAAATGTAACAAATAGTTGAGGGACTAAATGGCAATTCAAGGACAAAAAGGCTAAGTATTTTTTCCATATCATTTTAGTTAAAGGACTAAAGGCTAGCTTTTTCCAGTTACAATTATAAGTAATAACAGTAATATTATAATATTGAAATTTAATTATTATATTTATAAGTTATATACTTATTAGTCTATTTAAAAACTTGTTGACTTGCATATAAATATAAACTCATTAGTCTATTCCAAGATATGTTCTTGTTTAATAAATAAAGTAGATTTTCAAATTAGAGACCTACATTGAATAATAAATCAAACTTAGAGCATATAATTTGCAAAGCAAGTCAAGCTGGGGCCTTGTACAGCACAATCTAGCTCAACCTAACTCATTTTCACCAAACTATAAGTGACCGTAAAATATTGAGAAATTATAATATAAAAAAATGATGTACAAGAATAAAACTCATGGGGGTAGCCACTGCAACATTCACTTGGACAGGAAGTAAAATTTTCAATCTTTGTAGATTTTATTTCTGTAGATAATGCCAAATGGTGTACCCCGGTTTCTCTTTATTATCCTTCCATGGCACAGTTCTTTGGTATGTCAAATGGTGTGAAAACTGCTACCTGTAATCACTTGATAAAATTACGAACAAAATTGATCGTAGAGATTAGTTTGGGGGTGGCATTTACCTGCCTAAAAGCTGTACCTACAAGAGTCAATTTCTAACTTACTCCCAAAAGTGAACTCAATATTTTTGCCCTTCCAACCTGGGACCCTTGTTTTACTCCCTGAGTATGGCAAAAACAAAATTCATGTAGAACAAGATCAAATAATGTTTCAAGGAAGAACTGTTTATTTTCCCCTAGCCTTTTTTGATTTTTTCACTTGAACAAGAGTCACATTCTGGCCAGGCTTTTTGGTTCTGGCCTCCGAGGATCTTAACATTGAAATGGCAACTTGATGCTGGTTTTTTTCCAGCTTGTCATCTGTAAATGGTTTGACCTCGAACGATCCTCTGGTCAACCCTCTGGCAACCTGAAGTATTACAAACAGCTAATCAGTGCTAAGCAATGCAGGACTTGCTTATAAACGTGTGAGAATTAACTTAAACACAATTATTTCATAGCAGTACTTTATCAATCCAAAATCAATTTTAATAGAGGCTGACACTGAAATCTAGTACGACAAAAAATTACACCATAAAAATAAAATCTAGGAAGCATTCCTAAAATAGAGGATTCAAAATATTAGGATTATCATGATGATGATAGCCATGGCAACGATAATTTGCCCCACACTTCACAATATAAATCCAACATTTCCAGTACTTCCCTTGAGTAATGGAAGGTATTTCATTCTAAAAGTAACCCGAGTTGATAAATACAAAGCATGGTAAAAGTGTACAATCATAGCAACAATCATTGAAATTTATCTGGTGATCAGTTATACCTTCAGAAGAATCCAGACTTTGAGATAACTGCTCAATGTCGCCAGTCTTGTCTTTTTCCCTGAAGTCAGGTACTCACACATACGATGATCAACCCTCAGAATAAATTTTGGCCACGACTTGGGTTTTTCAGGGTCTGGCTTATGGTCCATTGTTGCCTGGGATGTGCATGATAACAAACAAGAAATCACACTCACTAGTCATCCGATGAGTATCAACACTATGATAAGTGAACGGAATATTATTATGATCTAGAGATACCAACTATCAACAACTAAGAAAAGAAGAGAAATATATTGCAGCAGCAACTAGGACAAGCCAATAAGGAATTATTGGTTCTAGGTGCTTAGGAAATCTCAAATATAACTTCAATTATCCCACTATTGCGTTCGAGGGGTTTTTCTCCTGATGATTTTAGGGCTGAAACAAAATTCTGGGATTGAAAGTTTCTACTTACAAGAAGCCGGCAGATTTGCTGTTCAATTTTTGAGAAGGACGTTTCTAAAGCTTCCACCCTGCCTGTGGCATGGCAACAAGCACATGGTTCACTAATCATGAATGTCACACTTGGCCGTACCTGTCAAGCAATTGTAAGGCATTGGTAATTCATTTTAATAAATCTAACTAAACTAAGTGCAGTGCCAAGAATTATCAGAGGAGAATGCAAGCTAAAAAAAATGCAGTTCAAGCATTATTTTTTTTTTAGTCAATAGACATTTCACTGCGTCTTTGTTGAAGCAAGCATGAAATATGGTGATCAGTAAATTTGGCATACTACTTAAGTTATGCTTGAATAAAACAACAGGAAAACTATATACAAAAGAAAAATAGGGAAGGTCACATAATGTTTCATATGAAACACATCTTCTTATTTCAACGCTTGTCTCTGATACATGGGATAACAAATAGCTAATATTCACCATAGACAAGCAACCTACCCTCTTTCGAGTTATTTCCATAAGTCCATGTCTAGACAATTCAGAGACCTTCACCATTGATTTATCTCTCTCAATGGCTTTCTTGACTTCTTCATAGACCAATCTTTTATTAGCTGATATAGAAGAATCCAAATTTAATAAATAAATATATTGATAAGGACTTCAAGAATAAGAACACCGAGAGAGAAGTTATATTAGAGTGGCATAAAAAACGAATATTTCATACTTAAATATCATAATCAAACTTAAACTTGAGAACATTATAAAATTCATGACATTGTTTACACTGAGCCCTTCTTGAGGCACAGCCTCAATCAGTCAGATGGAGAATAGTTCACAGGAAAAAACATTTTAATAAGTGAAAATACTGTTTTAGCAAGAAGAACACTAACAATAAACTCTCTCAACCACACTCCTTCTAGCACACTTCATTATTGGTTAAAATTTCTTGGAAATTACAAAAGCATTGGTGGAAATAAGTGGAACCCACAATTTTTTGTGTTTTACAAAAATTTTCATAAAAAACAAAAAATGTGTTAAAAGTGTAGAAAGAATGTTACAAGCACTTCTCTCGAGAGCAAATTTAATGTGCCAAATTCAAGCTAAATAATCCATCAATGATAAACCTTTGTTGCCATTGATAACTTAATTTGTAATCATACACATCATACCATGCATGCATAAAAGTTAGGTTGACAAAATTCTGCATGGTGATAGTCATGAATACTGAGCTTATGAGGTGAAGATTAAAAGCTATGCATTCATAAATATGTCCCCCCCCCCACTAAAAGTAACAAAATATTTCCGTCCAAACTACCAAGTAGGATTAGTTAAAGTTTTAGTCAGGTGATTTTGAAACTGCAATCAGTAGTACGAAAATATTTTAAAAGTATGTCTGAGAGATGCCTTCTTCAAGTAACTAAATACTTGAAATGCTCAAACAAGTGGAAGATTTCCATTTACCTTCATCTGACATATCAATGAAATCTACTACAATAATACCGCCAATATCCCGTAGTCGCAACTCCCTTGCAATCTGTAATACATTGTTTCTAATAAAAAGATTGTACTGCTTTACATGAAATAATATTGCAACACAAAAACAAAAGCATGTATACTTGTACTTCAAATAAAAAGAGTACTGCAATCATGTCACAAGTATTAATATTCAGTCTATTCTCTTATTTATTTAGATTAAATTAATCAGTAGGTCCCTAAACTATGAAATTCTTAATTAAAATCATTTTAATTGGTCCTTGATCAAGTAAAATTTTTGTATAAGTTAATATGTGACGACTTGAAACCACCAAAAAATAAATATTTGCGGCAATTGTAGAAACCCTAGGCGTGTGCTTGTTTCTTACAAAATAATTCCTAGTAATAGTACTCCCAAGAATATAAATTCTGAGAATATAATTTAATCCAAAAAACAAATGCCCCCTAGAACTTAATTAAAAAGAATTATAAAGATCAAGGATCCAATTACAAATTTTAAGTTTGGAGACCTACTGATTAATTTAACCATTTTTTTATATGTATTCTCTCGTGTTTATGTAAGAGGTGGGTTTAAGCCCCTAATTGAACTCCAAAAGCTAGCTCTACAGTGGTTATATTTAAAGTCGTTGTGGGATCTCAATAGACCTCTTCATGTTTAGGATTGGAAGTCCGAAACGTGAAGATTGTAGGTCTGATTTGTTATATACTAGAAAGTTACATGGCCAAGTAGATTGCATTGGGAAAGCTGGCTGGCCAGTCCAGGTAGTTTTTGGATATTTGAGGGTAACCCAACATCAAATATATGATAGTCTCAAGCAACATCTTATATTTAGGGTGGGGCCTAAATCTCAAAAGCTAGTTCATGAGATGAGGATGGCCCAAAACCGCTTAGGCTCCACTTTGGTCGTATTTGTAGTCAATGTGGGATCATAACAAAGGAATTGAACTAGAAAGGGCAATACTTTTCTTTTTGTTTTGGTTTGTTGGGCTTCAGTTTAAGTCCAGTTTAGCTTCTCTTATTTTATTTTTTTAAAATATTTACATATAGTATATTAAAAATATATGTAATAACTAAATAAATAAAAGTAATAAAATATATAAAAAATCATTTAAAGAATAATATAATATAATAAACTAAAGGACAATGGTAATTAAAATTTAATAAAACATAACATATAATATAATAAATTAAATAATAGTAGTAATAAAAAATTCAGAAGAGCAACTATCTGACTTTAGCAGTTTTGGCCCCTATATGCTGGTGCTGCTATCCAGAGTTGACTACTTAGATATATATTTTATAAGGTAATTTGCTACCTTTTAGGATGTTGAAAACTTGAAATTGTAGAAGAAACTCTTGTCCGTTATTAAAAGACTTGGAAGCATAGTATAACTTATTTTGGAAAATAAGTTTGCAAAGTATGCTTTTTTATTAGTTAGGCTTGCCAAGCTAAGGGGTGTTGTAACTTAGCTTGTGCACCTGTAAAGGCTTCGGTTTTGGGTGATGACAAATAAAAGCTTAAGCTGACAAGGGAAGGTTCATTAATGGTTTTATCTTCATTCAACCCATTGTGTAAGAGCCTTCTAGGCTTTAATCATGGACAATAATGAGTAAGGAGGTTTATTTTTCTTTATGCTGAAATTCAACTGTTTTTAAAGAATGGGGAGGCTCAACTATTGACCACTTGATCAAAAAGGCTCTAATTGCATGCTCGTGACCAACTATCCTAAAAGCTTAAGTTGTTTGCTGAAGGCTCATTAATGACTTAATATCTAACTGATAGTAAGCATCAACATGTTAAACATTTTATTCACAGAAAGCTTCTAAGCTTATCACCAAATGAGAGGTTATGGCTGCTACATTGATTAACAAAAAAGTTATAAACAGTGTCAATGTAAATCACTCAAGACTGCCATGGCCGAATATACCACTACCTATTAGTACTCCTGAAAGTAAAATATCATCATTTCAAATCTCCTGTTTGAAGTGGATAATCAAGCTAAGGAAATGTCCCCTTCAGGTTTCTTTCTATGTGATCCAAACATCAAGATTTTCGAAAGGAGATTTCGATGCTTGCAGATTAGGAGGTATGGTTGTCCTGTTCATTCTCTCTCAAAAGCTTAAGGAGGTAGAGATTGAACTTATCCAATGGAATAGAGATGTCTTTGGCAATGTTCACTCTAAGGGTGCTGCTGCTTTGAATAAAATTGACCAGGTTCAACAAAACATTGATAAAATTGGTTCTATACAAAATCTTCTGGATGCTGAAGATCTGCTCTTCTGGAATTAGATAAAGCTCTCATGTTTGAAGAGGAATTTCAGAAGGAAAAATCCAAAATTAAATGGCATTTACACGGAGACAGAAATACTAAATATTTTCATCAGGTTCCCAAGGTTAAGAACGGTTTCACAAAGATTCTTTTCTTGAGAAATGGTGCACATATTCTTGCAGAGCAGAAGAACATTCAGAATCATACTTCAATATCATAATTTGTTTAACGGAGCTTTGCCTAGTGTCAATTCTGATTTGATTAGCAGAACTATTCCTTGCCTGGTTAATGATGCTGACAATGCAGCTTTAACTCAGTTACCTACCTTTAGAGAGGTTGAGTAGGTAGTGTTCCTGGGCCAGGTATTGGTGGCTTCTTTTATCAAACCTATTGGGCAATTATCTCTCATGATGTGTATAGTGCCTTGATTCAGTTTTTCAAAGGCAATTGGATGACCCCTAACTTTAATTCCAGCTTGCTGATTTTGATTCCCAGGGGTACTGGTGCTGACTGTGTGGAAAATTACAGACCTGTTGCTTTGTCCAATTGAAGTTTAAATTTGACAAATATCCTTGCTGACAGAATCAGTTCATAGGTGATAAACTTATTTCTACTCAGCAAAGAGCTTTTCTCAAGGATAGGAACATTTTTTATTGTAGTGTACTTTCCAAAGGGATTAACTTGCTTAGGAAAAGACATTATGCTGGTAATCTTGCCATAAAAGTGGTATCGAAAAAGCTTTTGACACTCTTTAAGTGGGATTTCACTCTGCATGTTCTGCATCAGTTTGGCTTCTGTCCTCAGCTATGTTTATGGGTCAAGTTGGTGCTGCAATCTGCCAAGATTTTTATCTCTGTCAATGGAAAAGCTGTTGGTTTCTTTCCTGCTCTAGAGAAGTTGGACAGGGGGATCCTTTATCCCCTATTCTCTTGTCTCGCAAAAAAGTTTTTTAGTCTTGCCATTACTCTTCTGTCTCCACAGCAAATTCTGCTCCCTGTGACAAGATCTTCTGGTATGTGTTTTCCAACTCACTTTATATGCTACTGATGTTATCATTTTTCATAGGGCAACCAAGTGAAACTTGCAGCAGCTGGTGCACCTTTTCCAATCTTATAAAGATAATGCTGGTAAGGAACTCAGTATTACCAAGTCCAAGTTCCATACTTCTGGTTGGACACATTCTAGAAAGAAAGTTGTGGCTGATACTCTTGGTTTCTCAGAAAATTCATTGGCTTTTTATTTGGGTGTTCCTATTTTTGTTGATAAACCTCCTAGAATTCATTTTCCAGGCTTGGCTGATAGAATTAAGGAAAACCTTCTTGCTTGGAAAGGTTCTTTGCTGTCATATACGGGCATGATAAGTCTCTCTTCTGTTATCGACAACTTTTTGCACTACTTTAGTTTACTTGTAGCCCAAGGGATTGAGTATAACCATGGAATTCAGGATCAGAAACTTTATGTGAACTTTGCAATGTTAACAATGTTAAGTTGGTAACTGTTTCTTGGAAGCAATCTTGTCGGTCTATCAAGGATGCTGGTTTGGGCCTTAAATCCTTGTATTCTCTTAATAAAGCTCCTTTGATGAAACTTGGCATGGATTTTCTTGATTTTGACTTTGAAATGGCCAGAATTCTTAAGTTGAGAGCTGTGTGTGGGAATTCTTTCAACAATTTATATTGTCAGTCATCTGTTTAGCATGGTATTAAGCAGAATGTTGCTTTGATTATTGATAACTCGACTTGGCATATTGGTAATGGTCAGAGGGTTAATTTTTGGCTAGATAAATGGCTAACTATTCCAATAGTTGATTGGATGAGATTCCTAAGCATTTGCACAATAAGTTGGAGGCTAAGAATGCACACTTTAATATCAAATAGATCCTGGTCTATACCTGATGCTATTAGTTCTTAAGATCCCACACTCACTGTTGAAATCTGTTTTAATTTTACCTCAGTTTGATATTGAGGACCATCTTAGATGGAATGGTTCTTCTGACGGTATTCTCAGCCTCAAAACTGCACATAATTTCCTTTTGAATCAGACAACTCTCTAAATGGTTCAACACAGGTTTGGAGCAAATTATTCCTCCTTCTATCTCTTCTTGTTTGACATATTTATCACAATAGGTTTCCTACAGATGATAACTTAATCAAGTGCAGTATGGTCATTGTTTCTTGTTATCATTTTTGTGGCGGTGCTGCTGAAACTGCTCAATACTTGTTCTTTGAATGCACATTTGCTTCACATCTATGGGCTTGGCTTACCAGCTATTTCCACTGCCACTTTGCTACTTATTCCATCTCTTCCATTCTTTGTTTCTTTCAAAGATCCTTGAGTGCTCAAGTCAAGACTGTAATGCAGGCCTCCTGTTTGGTGTCATGAAAGCTATATGCAAAACCAGAAACAATTTCTGCTTTGGTAACCACATACCATCCTAAGACAGAATTAAAAATATGATTAATGTTGCTACTTATTGTTCAGAGTTTTTCAGGAATAGATTTTATTTACCCTTATATAAGGTTAGGGATTAGTTGTGGATCAGATGTGGTCCCCCCACTCTTTTTCGACCTTTTCCTCCTTTTTATGATATTCTGAGATGCTGCATATGATTGATATTGCTTGTGCCAACATAGTTTGTATGACAAGCAACATGGTGATGCCTTAGCACTCACTTCTATTAAAATAAATAAATAAAAACAGTGTACTTTTTACTTGATACTTGAGTGTAAAAATTTATATTAATAACAAGTCAAGGTTTAACTCCAAATTAAATATTAAATTTCTTGAAACATCTGTGAAGAGGAATTCATTGACTATTCTGAAATATACTAGGAATTACTCCACTTTAATGGATGTTCTGAATCTATATTATAAGATAGAAATAAACTAATGTAGATTGAAGAATAAACAGTTCTGTAGGATAAGAAAAAAATAGCAGTGTTGAAAGGATTGGTTACAAAACAGGCCACAAAGGATGGTAATGCTCTGGTACTAAATTGAGAAGAGAGAAACTAAATGTAATGAATTTCGTGCGTTGGGTACACATGAATATTCTTATTTATAATAAAAAGATAATATACTAAGGAACAAAACCAATATCTAACAAAAAGAAATATTTGAAAAGATATTTCTCTATCAAATCATATCACATCATAACTCCATATTGAATGTGATCAAATATAATCAAATCATAACATAGTAACAAGCAGTATTTGTCAGCAAAAAAAAAGAAAAAAGAAAACAGGAGACTAAAGCCTATGTGACACATAAATAACTGATAATGGTGTTGCATCTAACAACATACTTGTTTTGCAGCGGCAAGATTGACATCTAGAATAGCTTGCTGTTGTGAATTTCCATGACCAAGCATCCCATGTCCTCCATTTACATCAATAGAAACTAACGCCTCAGTTTGTTCAATGATTAGAGAACCTCCATTGGCAAGAGGAACTCTATAAAGTGATCAACATAAAGAAAGATATCACGTTAAGAATTTAATACCGTGTTCAGGAAGGACAGATCAATTGACATTTTACACAAAAATATCAGGGGGGGAAACTCCTATTTACAGTTTGCCCTTTTTCTATAATTTTTAACAATGTTCTGATTTTTAATTACACTGAACAATTAGGTATGTTATGAAAACTGAACTATTTGATATCAGGAGAGGAAGATATGATTAAGAATTTGCTTAATTTAATAAAGTCTTTGCATTGAAAAAATCCATTATGATTTGTTGAATGTAGATTTATCCCAAATAACCAAGAACTACATGATTAAAAACCAAATGATTTCTGCCATTAGCTTAAAAAGGTTGAGAAATAATAATCATCTACCTACCTACTACAGTTTATATCAGGCTACGCAATAAAACAGTTTAGCTAAGAAAGTAATAAAATAGAGACACAAGCCATGGAGTAATCTGATATTGATATTAAGTTGTTGTGTTGCATCATGATACAAAATACTAATCCATCATTACTCGTTATACTGATATATAAATATATATATATAAAATAATTTAAGTACTAGTGTAGTATACTAGTATTACTATCACTATCACAAACCTACCAATACATTAAGACTAACAACCCTAAATAAATTCTGGAACAAAAAGTGATGACTAAGATTGCCTCCTCAATTAGACAGCTAACTGATTCCATGAAATGCTCTAAGATCTTTTAACATATTCTCAAACACTGTAAGATGAGGATATTATAACACAATCTAAGAAAATAACTATAAGAAAAGGAAGATAATAAGGACAAGGATAATACACACTAAAAGTAGTTATAAAAAGAAGTAACGACATATCACCTTTTGCTGAGGATATTGCCTATCTCTCCTTCAATGTTGAATTCATCAAACAAGGGAACTTTTTTATCATATAATTCAACTCGATCACAAAGATCAGGGGCAATTTCTTGAAGGTAACTGGTCACCTGAAGATTAAATAAAAAGGTTGAAATCACCAAAATGAGAAGTGCCAGTTTGTATATTGAACCTTAAATTAATTAGTGAAACTAGTTCTTCGATTACGTAAAACAATTATACCATTCACATTGCACTATTTGACTACAAATAACTTGATCAGCATGCTAACCTAGCACCATAATTTAAATAAAGTTTTGAACACATGTAATATGTAAGATTCAGTTCTTCACTTCGAGCTTTGATAGAGTTTGCTAATCGAAAATGGTAAACTGCAATGTGACAGCCTGCTATGCTACAGTTAGGTTCACAAACCAATTCTCACAATGAGTTACTCTTTTTGATTAAAATTATTGACGGGAAAAAATGGCAATATTTGTTCACATTAAAAACAGACATCCTCCAGTCCTAGTATTGCAACTTAGCCCTCTGTAATTAGCTAATGCCTTACCTCATGGAATGTCCTTGGGGAATCGACCACCATTTTCTTAACCTGAAGTATATCATGATAAAATGAAATCAGGAGAAGCAGAATGTAAACTGGATTTTCTTTTTAATATAGATAGATATCATTAAGTTAAACACTTGTAATCAATAGTGACTCTAAACTAGTAACAGAACTAACATTTTCATTGAAATAATCCTGGACCACTGAGAGAGTTTGACCCATTGCCCTGTGCAAAAGTATAGGAACAGCTCCATCCACCCCTTCATCAGCAGCAAGAGCAGCAGACTTTGCATGTTCCATTATATTTTTCCATGTTGAAAGCAAACCTTCTAAATCTTTCTGCAGTTCCTCAAAAGATTGACAAGCAGCAACAGTTCTTACAGTGAGGCCAAAACCCTCAGGCTGCAATGTCTTTGCTATAACCTTCAACCTTGTGCGCTCAACACCAGAAATCTTTTTGGAGACTCCAACTTTATCACAGCATGCAAGCAACACCTGCAAGTCACAGTCGGATTCAGATGAAACACAGTATGGATAATTTACATAAGATAAGAATGATATACAATCAAACTTTGTCTAAGATGCAATCATAGCACATACCCAGAATCTACTTCTTAGTTTAGGATATGCAGTCAGAGTGGGACCCTTTGTACCAAGGTCCTCTTTGACAACTTGGACAATTATTTTGGTTCCCTTGCGAACTTGGATCCATTTGTTTTCTCTAGAAGCCACCTGGCTAGCTCTTTTTGTATCTTTTGTTTGCAAAACAGGAGAGCTGACAGACCCATTCATACCAAGTGCAAGAGAACAGTTATTTGTTTCTCCTTCTACTTGGACATCACTTCCCTCTATATCATCTTCAAAGTCAGCTTCTACTTCATCATCAACCATGCTACCATTTACGTTCCCCTTAAGAACTTCAGAAATATAAAAGTCATCCTCTCCGTCATGCTCATCACAGTCATTGTGTACAGATTTTAAATAACCATCCTCTCCTTCACGGGACGTGTGATCATTTTTTCTCTCAAGATCCTCTTGTTTCTTTGTCCTTTGACGAAATGGGGGGAATATAAATGGCTTCTTATTTTGTTTAATATCCATAAAGGCAAATCTAGAATTCCCAATATCAACAAAGGCCCCTCCCATATGAGGAACAAGCTTTGTGACCACCCCAACATATACACTATCACATTGCACGTTACTCTTGACTGGTTGCAATAATAATTCAACCAATTTTTCATCCTCCAGTACTGCAATTCTTTGCATGGTACATATTGATGAGTTAATAAGAATAGTGGTTGAAATAGATTCTTTTGACATTATATTACTACTTTCTTCAAGTAACAACTGTTCTCTATCTACCAGCTTCACCTTCTCTTCTACAGTGTCACCAGTTTCAGATTTGTTTGATTCTATTTTTTCCTTAGAGACAATGGAAAGTAATGAATGTAGCCAGGGTTCCTCAACAGGCTGGTAATTCTCAAAAAGAATATCAGTAGACTGGAAATCCTTGTCATTTGCAATCACCAAGCCATCAACATTGTCGTAAAATAATTGATCCTCCAAACCAAGTGTCTCAAAATTTAGGATGTCATTTTCAAGGAGACTCTCAATCCTTCCATCATCTGTCAAACCACTGGAAGCATTTGAGTGTTCAGAAACATATTAGGAAAATAAATATTTCAATAATAGTGTAAAAACACTAAGTAATACCTTTGCTCAGGAAAGAAATAGAGGGTTGCTCTAGAAGATATGTTTCCTCTGTGAAGGGGCTCGGTGAATGAGTTGAAGACATCTGGGAATACGATCTAATCCATGAATCCCTGACCACTATTTTATTGTCTTCAATGACTTTTAGAGGTACTGACAGCGAAAAGGATGGTCCAGGCCTCCAAAGAACGTCACTTGAGGACTTCACTTTACCCTTAATGAAATAATTATATTTAAAGTTCAAGCCAAAAGCAATCTGCAATCACAAAATTAGAACTGAGTCACTTAATAAAAATGCATATTTTGATCTTCATACAGTATTACAAGCAATTGAAGCTTCATATAATAATCTAACAAAATTTTAATGGAAGATTTTTTTAAGGGGAGGATGCAAAATTAGTTGCAATGTCTCCTGTCATTTATTATAAGAATATAAACTATAGTCATATTGACAGGGACTGCAGAATCTTCAACACACAAGATTAGCTTATCAAGGGTAGTTGGTTAAGGATTCCAAATTTGAAGCAGTGTCTTTCTAATATTCGCAATACACTATGAATTTGCTTTATATTTTTATTTGTTTGTATGAGAAACACATAAGTGGGCTCAGGTCTTGGGCAAGATGAATAAAAAACTCAATGTTAATGTAGAAACATCTCTTTTAAACTTGTTCATAAGTATTATTTCTTTACAAAAAAATAAACATATAAGTTTAGATTTGACAGCCCAGCCAAATTACCGGAAATTCAGCTTTCCATATGTTAGCATGCTCTGTAGGAGAGAATAGTACAGCCATGTTTGGTTTCCAGCAGCCTAATACAGCAGGATCACCAGTTAGATACAGGAGGTGACCATCTTCTAAATCTGCTTCCACAGTCCAAATGATCTTGCATAACTCGTCAACATTAGTGGCTGACTTTCCTGCAAAATCAGACAGCCCAGGTTTATTATTCATTCTAAACTGGAGTAAAATATATTAAGACAGCATGATTTTGAACATTAATCACCAAAAGGTAGATTTTGTACCCATGCAAAAAGTATATTACTGAGAGGAGTTATTTAATAGTAAAAATGAAGAATGAGAAACTATCCTTAGATTATATAAAAAGATGAAGAGAAGCACGAACACAATTCCAAGTATTTTTTTTCTTTAAAATCAAAATATCAGGAATAGTGTAGCAAACATCAAGAACAGGGGTTGTTATGGTTGTATGCAGCATTAACTTCTGCAATAGATCTGGGTCAACTTTCTTGGCTTTTTCCTCCATTTCATAAAAAAAAACTGCTCTTATTCATGAAGTTTGTTTCCAATTATTTTACAATCGCTTGAAATTTTAAGTGACTACTCCATTGCTGCTTACGAACATATTTACAGATGTTTATTAAATACTTCCTCCGTTCCACTTTGTATTATTAAGATTTTGACACAAATACTAAGGAATGCAATCAATATTTTGTATTTCATAAGAACATTATGTAACTTCCTAATATACCCTTAATCCTTCTAATTAATTATTCATTAACTCCTACCACTACACAATACTTCCACTAAGGGTAGTTCTGGAAAAATATTTAACGCAGCATTAGTTTTATAAAATGACAATTACCTTAAAACATATTTTTTTCTCTAATATGTCAAAAAGTGGATAGAAGGAAGTAGTATTTATCAACATATTAATCCATCAAGCTAATTCTTTACTTTTCTTAATCAGCAAAGGAAAGGACATAAGAAGTATAATTCTAACACAATTTAAGGATGAAGCACATGATCTAACTCCTAAGTCCTAACTGTTAGGAAATGACTTGATTCAAAATCCCAACATTGAAAATTTAGAATATGATCCCGGGATATATAAAAAGCAAACATAATCAATAAAAAAAGGAAATTGCAAAACTGCCTTACTTATACACACCCTTAGCCCACCTTAGTTGCACCACCTTGGGGTTGCCTTACTAGCAACCTCAAGGTGGTGGTTTAGTCCATATTGACTATAAATATGACTTTATATAGAATTTATATAGTTTGGATAGTCATCACCTTAAAAGTTGGTTTTATGGGGTTCAATTAAGTCCAAAATCTAAGAAGTAATTTCCTATTTAGCTCAAAATAAATCCCTTTATTTAAGGAATTGAAGGTTGATTGTCTTATGTTGGAAAGTTGTCTTAATTGCAATCAACCAGACCAGCCTTAAATGCATAGCGTGGAAGGGGGTATGTTTAAAAATATTCCTTAAGCTGGTAGCCCTAGTCATGAGAAGGAGTGTATGAAAGTCACCTTAATTGTGGTCACCCTTGGGTATGCCTTAGTTGCAGCATGAAGGACCTATCTTGTGGGTTGAGTCAACCTTCAAACTCAAATTCTAAGATCTTAATAATTTTGTTATATCAAATATTTTTATAATAATTATATGTAATGCAAATGTGTAAATTATTGCTCAATATTCCACCTCAAACTCATGAATAGATGTCATCCATTCCCAACTTGGCTATGAAAAATTGAACTGATCAACCCCTTTGTAAGAACATCATCCAATTGTTGTTGTAATGTAACATAGGACATACACACTATACCTTCCTCCAAGTTATCTTTAATGAAATTATCAATTTCCATATGTTGTGTCCTATCATGCTGCAGAAAGTATAAGCAATATTGGTAGCTGACTTGTTGCACTAGAGACTCCTTGACCTTTCGATTGCTTCTTCTCAGCCCTGCCTCACAGCCAGCCCTTTTCTCTCAGTATTCTCAGACGCTGACAGGGGATCAGGGCTAGATGACAGAAGATCCACTGTTGGATCCTGTATATATCTTGGCACAAACCTTACGACCTAGTGGTCCAAGAAACAAACACTTTTTGCCAGATCTAGTACAGAAGTCTGACCAATAAGCAGCTGAAATACTGTGGATTCAGTCTCTTTCGTCAGAATTAAGATTGCCTTTCTACCACTCCTGTTCTGCTATGTTACAATCTAAGCACAATTTCAGTCTCAATCCTATTCTACATGCCAAAAAGAAATACGGAACTTGAGATTTTCTTTCTCGGAGAAAGTCCTAGAAAAATTCTCATGCTCCAGCATATTCCAACTCCTTCCTAAAATGCAGACATTTCACCAAGCTGCTTTCTTCTCAGATTTTTGGCCTTGTGAGATAAACTCAGGCTAGTTGACAGGTTCTCCCTCACTTACCCACCCAGAGTTTGAGTGGGGAATATTAAGATATGCACATATATTCATTTCATTTCACTGTAATTTCATTATTAGTATTATATTCTGTTATGTTTCTGTTATAGATCATTTACTTGCTGACTCAGCAGTTAGTCATTTGCACAGCTATATATATCAGGTTTCTTTGTACATTCTGTATTAAGAAAGATTGATATCCTTTCTCTCATCTCTTGAAACTTTCTCTCTCTCAGTTTCTCTTAATTGTATTAAAAATCAGTTTTAGCCACAATAGATGATACAGTTCTTCTATCTTGATAGTGTGCTTGTAGCTAATGAGACAATAGAAGAGATAAGACAGAAGAAGAGTAGTGCGGTAATCATGAAGGTTGACTTTGAAAAGGCTTATAACTCTGTTAGATGAGATTTTATACAGTATATGCTAGAAAAACTTGGTTTCTGTAAAACAAATGGATCAATTGTGTTGCATAATCAGGAGAATTATGTTATAATTAAGTGCAGATTCCATTTTATATTTATTATGACAGATTTGTTAGTGATTTGATTTTATTTGATTTGTACAGCTTTAAACACCCATTATTTCTGGTTTTCATTGCCTATTATTTCTTTCTTTAATTAGGTTGTAAAACAGTCTATAAATAGAGACTGTAATCACATTTGTAAGACATCTCAGAAATATATTTTATCTATTTCTTTCCACTTGGTATCAGAGCTCCTGATCTGGGAGACTCTGCTTCTGCAATTTTTATTTTTTTTAGCCGCCTTCATTCATTGCTGTAATCATTTTCCTTGACAGCCTTCATTGTTGTAATCATTTTCCTTGGCAGCCTTCATTGCTGTAATCATTTTCCTTGGACAGCCTTCATTGCTACAACTTTCTATTTTCCTTATCTTTTCTCCATTGACCACCACCACCACCTTGCATCATTGACCATTACTGCCACCACCGACCACCACTGCCGTCACTCGCCGGAAACTGCCGCCGAATGCCGGAAACCGCCACCGGAAAATTTTTCTGGCGGATTTTTTTTTGTGAACAAGATCAAATTTTGCCAATCTGAAAAACTCAGTTGGTCTTGAGCTCTAATGGACTCCCTTAGTAAGCCATCTAGCTATTGTTCCTTTACTATGAGTGGTAAGAGTTCTAGTTTTTTATCCTTTAATGCTTCTAGTACTGAAAATATCTGGATTATAGACTCTGGTGCTACT
>Ga0123341_1001006_pt1 | contig 19963 bp, 12 predicted proteins | sample Turbeapinknodule_FD_89959 | JGI IMG/M metagenome (GOLD analysis project Ga0123341, IMG submission 89959) | Root nodule microbial communities of legume samples collected from Mexico - Turtle bean Mexico pink nodule | ecosystem: Host-associated > Plants > Roots > Nodule | place: Mexico: Nepantla...
ATATATATTATATATATATATATTATATGTATATGAATAATAGTTAAGTCGTTTATAGGATTATTTATTTTAATTTCATTTTTATAATTAAATATGTAAGGAAATCTGTTTTCCTTTCAAAATATTTATTTTAACATTTATGTATAATACATTTAGATCGAATGATTAATAATATTAATACAACCATACGATGAAGACTGAATTTATTTAAATTTGAACATAATCATTAATAATAATCGAATGTTATGATAATAGTATAATAAATATTAATGGTTTGTCCAAGAACACGCTGTCACTTTAATATATGTGCTCCATTTATACATACGTGTATTTGAAAGATTAATTTATGGACTAACTATCACAGGAGTACACCTAAAAAAGAAAGCTAGTATATGAATAAATTGTTCCATTAAAATGTTGGACCATAGATGTTACTTTAATCTAATGGTTCAATTCCCTCTAATTTAATGTGAAGAGTGATAACGTTAAAGCTAAACAAAATGATTTCATTGGCAACGAGAATCATATCGTCCAATCACCTTTAGTGCTCAATTGATGTTTGAAATTAAACATGAAATTGAGATTTATCTTCTTAATTTCTGTGCTTTATAAGTTTTGTGCAGTCAAAATATATAATTCTATAGTAGTCTCTTAAAAATGTAAAACAATTATAGCTCATTGATTTGTTTAATTGTTCAGTAATATCCTAAAAATTTCCCAATTATGTTTAACAATTAAAACTATAGATTATTTGTTTGGGTAGATCCATGATTTGACCTACCAGATTTGAGGCTATAATAAAGTCATTAGATTGGTGGTATGTGCAAATATAATAAGTTTTGTATCTTTTATAGACTTACACTTTAAGTGTTTAGACTCTTTAGCCAAAGCAAACCCCAAAGGTATAAGCAACGACATCTTGAACTAACATAGTGTGAAGGTTAATCCATGCTTGTAGACTAGACGATGACCCTGGGTTGTCCATTGTATTTGGTTTTACCTTATGATAGTCGTAGGGAGTGAAAATATGCTTATTTAACCCATAGTCTCGGACTAGAGATTCTGGACGTGATTGAAATTTGCAGTAAAAAAATAAATGTCTTGTGTTATATGGATGAATATAATAGAATCAAAGTATGATTACAGGAGATAATTAAATCAAGAGAAACAGTCAAATTATGAATTGTAGTGAAAAGATTTAAAGAAAGCAAGTGGGTAGGATTTTGTCAAAGATGATTTGACAATAACATCTATGAAAACTAGGTAAGGGAACACATTAAATTTTGAGATGATACACGGAACGATGACACGACACTTATGAATGGTTTGAGTAGGAGTTACCTTAGATTTCCACACTCATAACACATTTGTCAAATAAAATATCAAAAAATCTAGACCAAGATTCTTGGCATTGGAAAGGGGATGAAAGATGAAAATATACAATTAAACTTGTATACAAAAGTTTGCATAGTGTTTTTTTTACTTGATATTGAAAATAAACATTTTGTATATATTGAGATTGGAACTCAATAATGTGTCAAGGATAGCCTTGATCATTACTAATGTAAAAATGTTCATAGCCAATAGTTTTCAGAACCTTAGGTACCGATTTTAAAATCGTAATTTATGAGCAAGTTATCTATAGTTCTGACTTATAGATGTAGGTTTCAAAACCAACATCTATTAAGTCACTATAGACATTGATTGTTTGAATAACCAACACCTATTTGTTACGTAATATAATATTTTAATATACCCAGAAAAGTATATAAGCAACGATTATTATAAGAATAGATGCCTGCCTATACCTTTTTCTGTGCTTCAGACATGACCTTCCATAGACTCCAGTTGTAGTAAAAATCTCAATCTATGGGTCACTATAAGCGACAACTTTGTCCATAACCAGTGCTTGTAGTGACTCAAACTTTGGTTTTAATTATAACCGTAGTCTATGATGACAATTTTTTTAGTTCAATTTGTTTTATGCATTTTCTCCTCTTAATTAACCTGCTCATTTAAAAGCCAAACAGATATACAATGAAATTTCAGACAACCAGATACACATTTTTCAAAACAATCAAATCATTTATATCCAATATATATTCCTATCTACTCCTTCCTATCTATTTAACTAATTTCCTATACATTAGAAACATGTTATATTAATTAAACCTATATACTTTTCATTAATAGTCCTAGAGTTATAGAAGCTAAAGTACATGACCCAAGCATCCATAAAATACTACAATACAAAATAAGTTTAAATTAATGTTAAAGTACATATAGTTTATTATAAACAATAATTTAAATTATTTTACTTGCTCCCAACTTCCTGTAATGTAATGTCAAGTCTTATAATGGTAGTCATCCATTACATAACGTAGTAGGCACACTCATACCCTCCTGTCTGTTTATTACACTACAATTCAACATTAATTAAAAGTTAATATTGATATCTTGACAAACAATGAAGATAAGAATACATAAAATTACAAACCTATAGGTTTAACCATGTTTTGACAATTTGCACTGTCGATCTCTGAGTATGCTATATTCACGCAATGCCCTGATTAACCAAAAAAACTTTTAAGTATTATATGCATAAGTTGATAATGTAAATTACATGTCAACTATTTGGTTGAAATTATGCGATGACTTCTTGTGTAGTGAACAAAACCACACAACAGTGTTATCAATTACGGAGAGCACAAGTAACTGTCAATGACCACTGCATCATCCGTGAAAACAGTTAGTAAAACTTTAAAAAATGAAATACTAATAATTGACGAATTATATTAACTAAACTTACTCATTAATATAAGGGGCAAAATATATTTGTTCTGCCCCTGAAACCAACGAGTTGGTGATGTATGACTGAGTTTAAACTTTCTGAGTTCTAGTTGGATTAGTTGATTGGGAATCAAATAATCCATAGACATCTTGTTTCTCTTAATTAATAGAAACTCCAGACAAATACCTATAAGTAATTAGTCATATTATAATCAATAATTGAATATAATAAAGTAAATAACGATATAGGTGAAAGAGACTTACATCATAAAAAAACTACGATGGATATATTAAGGTACTGCCCGCCATCTACAAACTCTAAGACATCTGTCATGTATATGTATAGAGGGACATCACTGTTTCTTTCAAAAATAGTGGCATCCAATGGAACCTCCATTGAGTTTGTACCTATATTCGAAGAAATCTCTAATAAAGAGGCTATAGGATCGTCAATGGAAACCACATGCTTGCGGACTTGGTATCTGACGCAGTTGCTACAAAATAAAGAACATTTGTATTAAATTAAATATAATACATCAATATAAATTAATAATTACAAATTAATTTCTTACCAGGGGTTCTAGAATAAGTTGAACAAGGTCTCTGGGCTAGCATACGAATGTTTGAAATGCCTTGGCCAAAGTCCTTACCTCATCTGTAGGCAGAGGAACAAGAGCTTCAATAACCCATACTTTCTCCACAGTCACCTTAACCACATTAGGGGGTAAAGGCACATTATGTAAGGTAGTGGCCCCTTTGATAAGTGTCTAATAATTTCAGTAATATTTCATATTAAAATATAGGCACATATGAAGATTTATTGCTAATTTACATATAAAATAATCTTTAATTTATGAATTTATACCTTTTTACAATTTTTATGAGCTTTATTTGAATAAGAGCATTTTATCCCCAAATTTGGTGTTAATTGCAGATTTTTTAGGGAGGATTGAAGATTTGGAGTAAAGGAGAATAATTTGAGCTAAATAGAGAAAGCTGGAAGGTCCCAGAATGGATAAAGATACAGATAAAGATTGAGTCTTTTATTTATGTTTTATCCCTTGTCCATTAGCACGACACAGGAAGCGACCTAACCCTAGAAAACTAAGATAAATAGAGGGCTAAAGGCTCAACCCTAGCGTGCCAGATTGAGAGGAAAACACCATAGAATGAATTGTAACCCAATTGGGAGAATGGAAGGTGCTAGAAGTATGCGTGGCTAATTTTACCCTTTGGGATTAGGAGTAATCTACTCAAACTCTTATGTATTGAGGTGATATCTTATATAATAATATTCAGTTCTTGATTGATTATTGGTATTATTGTTTTATTTTTAAATTTCTGTGACAAATTGAGAATCTTAAATCTGACTGAGAGGTATTTTTAGGGTTCAGACCTAAACAACAATACTTAGCATACTTGAGTGCTAGAGATAGACTTGAAATGTTAATTGTCATTAACATCTGAGTGTGATTCTAAGTTGTTTTTATAAATATGCGAGAGATCAATATTTTTGAAACATTCTTAAGGATTTTATGTGCGAGAAATCGATATAAATGAATTTTCTACGGGTATCAAATTCAATCAAAGAAAATTCAATCAAAGAACTTAATATACTTAATATTAACATGGTAATCAAAATACATGAGAGTGAGAGAGATGAAACTTAATCCCTATTTTTCCAATTGAAGCAACTAATTCTTTGTTTGTTTTCTTATTGATAAGTGCCAACATAACCAACTCAAAATTCTTTTTATTGTTCTACTGTTATATTTAGCAAATATTGTACTCCATAATTCATTGTTCCTTGTGGAATTGATATACGTCCTTAGGGACAATTATTATTTCTAACAAACGTGGTGCACTTGCCGTAAAAAATCATCAAGTTTTTGGCGCCATTGTCGGGGAATGAGTTTGATTTGTTGAGTATAGTTTCCTAAATATTGTGAATATTTTAATTGTTTTGATTTGTTCCTAAACAGAACAGTTCAAACGATTTCACGACATTCTTCTTTGCAAACTTTCTGAATGGGTATGGGGAGCTGTATATGGTCAGAATCTTTAAAAGATGGACTAGGGTTAAAAAGGTATTTATTTCAAGGAGATTGAATAAATGGGAGAGGAGGTTTGGGTTCGTTAGATTTTTTGAAGTAAGGAATGTAGGGAGGTTGGAGAAGGACCTTGACCAGATTTACATAGGTAACAAGAAGCTGCACGTAAGCTGGAAGCCAAAGGGTTGGTGAGCGAAAACAAAGGGCTGGGGAGTGTAAACATAGTATATCAAGGAGGAAACTACAGGAAACCGCAAGAGGGGACAGTGATGGCTCGCGAACAAAAGAGAACTAAGGAGGTCTGGAAGGTGAAGGCAGAGAATAAATCCTATGCAGATGCAGTTAAGGATAACTCACAAAGGAGGTGGAAAGGGCCAGCTATCTTTTCCAAAAAAAAAGTGCTACCGTGGATGAAGAACAGCTTGGTAGGGCAATTCAGGGAAGAGTTAAACTTCGAAGAACTTGGTGAAGAGTTTGTCAAAGGAGGTATGAGCATGGTCAGAGTGAGATATATGGGGGACAACTTTGCACTTCTTACTCTGCGAGAAGGGTCGAATCTGGAGGAGTTAATAGATCTTAACAAGGCTTGGTTCGAAAGCGTCTTCCAAAAAATCGAGCCTTGGTCGGAGGAGTACGCTGTGAATTACAAAGTAGTGTGGGAGCGATGCTATGGGTTACCTTTAACATTGTGGAATAAAGAATGTTTCACGAAAGTAGTTGGAGAGGTAGGGTCCCTTATATCCATTGATGAGTCCACGGTCATGTGGGAAAACTTGGAGTTCGCAAGGCTTCAAGTTCGTGTGCTTAGAAGTAGCAGTGCTAGAATGGCTAAGAGCATGAAGATTAATGGACAAGTGATGGCCATATTACTTGAAGAAGAACAACCCACGAGACTAGGAGGACAGTGTATGTGTAATCGGAACTACTCTGATTCTTCAGAGAGCATCTCATCTTCAGAGACATATGTGGAGGAATCTGATGTTTCGGGGTTCAATAGTGTGGGGGAGGACGTGCATGCAGGGAAGGTCCGGCGATCGGAGGAGGAGTTGGCGGACGGAGAAGATTGGAGTGGGAATAGGACAAAAGTCCCTTTATCTCAGGTAACTGCTACGAGAGGAATTAGGATGCAGAATAAAGATTCCATGTTAATCACCAAAGAGGTAGTCAAGGGTAATGAGGAGGTAAAGGTGGCAACTTTATGCTATCAGTCTGAGCACCTATGTGCTGTTGCACGAAATTACCTAAATGGGCATGCTGAGCTGGCTAGGTTAGTGGTGGATTTGGAGTGTAGGGATCTGCAGAGTCAACCCATTATGCCTCTGGGCCAACAATAGGAAAAAGAGGCCCAACTTAGCAATGGGGGAGCCACTGGGCAGTTTCATTCACGCAATTATTTTGAACACCCTGTGGAAAGGGTGAATGAAGCAGAGGAAGAAGCTAGAGGTAGCCAATTGGGAGCCTTAGATTCACAAACTGAGGTGGAAAAAGAAAGCAAAGCAGGTAAGTGGCAGAACCCTTATCAAGAGGTACGGCTGCCCATGGAGAAAGGAAGTAGATCTGGATCGACGCTACATGAACTGCCTGAAGAAGTAGAAGCAAAAGTGGGCAGTCTAAGCAAAACTCTATCAAGGAGGGGTAAGCTGAAAGTGTCAACTGAGTTGGGGAACCAAAAAACCTACACCAGGCGATCTGTTAGGTTGAGTGAGAGAACACCTAACTCGAAGAGGGACATGAAGAACAGAGAAGGTTTGTTTTCAACATCCAATTCTGACGGTGACACAAATCAAAGGAAGGCCCGAGAATGCAACAATGTCATTAGGGAGGAGCCAGAAAACCTATGGAGCATAGGAGAACGTATTGGGCTTGCAATGTCGTGGGGTAGAAGATGAGGTGGTTCAAGAATACAATTCAATGGAAGATAGAGATCTGGAGGTTATGAAGATTACAGAGGTGGGTAACCCAACAGATTTTTATGTTGATCTTTAATCTGAACATTAGAGGTCTAGGGGGAGGAACAAAAGCAAGGTATTTGAGGAGGTGTATATCAGCAGAGGGAGTGGAATTTATGTGTCTATAGGAAACAAAGTCAGTAGAAGTAACAGATGCTAGGTGCTTTTCTATATGGGGGGATAACAATATTGGTTGGGTGCATAATGGAGGGGAAAATGGAGCTGGAGGTCTTCTTTTTATGTGGCACAAAGCAACTTTCAAGTATGAGGGCCACTTAGTGGGGAAAGGCTATATAGCAATAATGGGACAACATGGGAAATCTGCCCAAAGATGTTGTGTGGTCAATGTGTATGCGGCTTGTACACTAAAAGATAAGAAACTTCTATGGGAGGAATTGTCCAAATGTAAAGAAGCTTTACAAATTGAGGCGTGGTGTTTTTGCGGGGACTTCAATGCTATAAGAAGACAAGCTGAAAGACAAAGGGCAGATAGGGGAGACTTTACAAGTGAGACAGTGGGGTTTAACGAGTTCATTGACTCAAACATGTTACTGGAACTTCCCATTGTTGGGAAAAAATTTACGTGGTTTAAGTCAAACGGAATGACAAAGAGCAGGATTGACAGAGTACTTGTAACAGAAGGATGGCTGCACTGCTGGGCTATGTGTAAGCAGTATGTTCAACGGAGGGAAGTCTCAGATCATTGTGCTTTGATGATTAAGAGCCTGGATAAGGACTGGGGTCCAAAGCCTTTTAGGTCTATTGATGCCTAGCTCTCGGAAAAAGACTTTGTTGGGATGGTGGAGGAAAGGTGGAAATCATATGAGATCCAAGGAGATGTGATAACAGGGCTCAAGGAAAAGCTTAAACTCTTAAAGGCAGATCTAAAAGTTTGGAATAAGGATGTTTTTGGGAATTTAAACTCTATCAAGAGTTCTATTATGCAGGAAATAGAGATCTATGATTGCCAGGATAATAGAGGTCATGTTGATGAAAGTGAGAGGCAGGCTAGAACCGATCTAGCTAGGAGACTTTGGGAGACTGATAGAAAGATAGAATCACTCACCCGTCAAAAGGCTAGAACCAATTGGTTCAAACATGGTGACTCATGCTCAAGGTTTTTCCACTCATCTCTAAGGTGGAGAAGGCTAAGGAATGAAGTGAAAGGGGTTGAGGTTGGGGGTCTATGGTGTGAGGAGCCTAGTACAGTAAGGAGGGAAGCAAAGTATTTGTTTGAAACCAGGTTTAAAGCTACAAAGGACTTTGGGGTCAGACTTGATGGGGTGGAATTTAAACCCTAACCATGGAAGAAAGTCTACGTATGATAGAGGTTTTTTCTGAGAAAGAAGTCAAGGAGGCAGTATGGCAGTGTGAAGGCTCAAAAAGTCCAGGCCCAGATGGATTTAACTTCAATTTTATCAAAAAGAGCTGGAAACACCTTAAGGTAGATTTTATAGCAGCTATAGAAGCCTTTCATAAAACAAGCCACATTCCCAAGGGGTGCAATGCCTCCTTCATCGCACTTGTGCCCAAAGTAAAGGATCCAAGTAAGCTTGATCAATTCAGACCCATCTCTTTAGTGGGTGCAATATACAAAGTCATTGCTAAAGTGCTAGCTGGAAGGTTAAAGAAAGTGCTACCGTCAATTGTAGATGAGAGTCAATCAGCATTTATAAAGGATAGGGGGCTCATAGATAGTGTTCTGCTGGCAAATGAGGTGATTGAGGATCTTAGGAGGAAGGGGAAAAGTGGCTTATGCCTTAAGGTAGATTTTGAAAAAGCCTACGATTCAGTTAGGTGGGAGTACATGTATGATATGCTTGGTAGAATGGGTTTTCATTGCACTTGGATCAAGTGGATTAGTGGATGTACGGAGTCAGCCATAGTATCAGTGCTAGTGAATGGGAGCCCAATAGAAGAATTCAGACCGACAAGAGGGTTGAGACAGGGTGATCCCCTTGCACCGTTTCTTTTTACAGTGGTGGCAGAAGGGCTTGCTGGACTAGTCAGGCAGGCGTCAAAAATCAACATTTTGTCGGGTTTGAAAATTGGAAGTAAGAAGGTATATGTGACTTTCTTGCAATATGCAGATGACACGCTTTTCTTCTGTGAGGAGTCTTGGAGTAATGTGGTGAGCATGAAGGCTATTCTAAGGGGCTTTGAGATAGCATCTGGGCTAAAAATCAACTTCCACAAGTCAAGACTAGTTGGTATAAATGTTGAGAATACTTCTCTTAGTTGCTACTCAAAGATCTTAAACTGTGGCTTGCTGAGATATCCGTTTAAATACTTGGGACTAGAAGTAGGAGGGAACCCAAGGAAAAAAGTGTTCTGGGAACCTGTTCTGACCAAACTGAAAGCAAGACTGAGTGCATGGAAGGGGAGGTTTCTATCTTTGGCAGGTAGGAGTTGTGTAATTAAATATGTGCTCACAGCAGTGCCCCTCTTCTACCTATCTGTTTTCAAAGCCCCGGAATCGGTTTACAAAAGCATTATCAACATTCAAAGAATATTCCTATGGGGGTGGGGTAAGGAGAATAGACCGATCTCATGGTACGCTGGGAAGACGTATGCAAAACAAAAGAAGAGGGAGGACTAGGAATCAAAGACATCAGAAAGCTAAATTGTGCCATGTTAGCGAAATGGAGATGGAGACTTATCTCGCAAGAGAAAGGGAAGTGGAAGGAGGTGCTTTTGTCAAAATATGGTCTCTAGCAAGAGGGTTCAAGTTATACAAGTATTCCTGTGAAGTACCAGTCGTGGTGGTGGAGGGACATAGGAAAGGTCTGTAAGGAGGGGGGAGGAGAAGGGTAGTTCCAAAAAGAGTTACGGTGGAAACTAGGGAGAGGAGACAAGGTGAGATTCTGGGAGGATGTGTGGGTTGGTAATGCAAGTTTAAAAACATCCTTCCAGAGGCTGTTTTCTCTATCGGCTAACCAGGAGCAAAAGGTAGAAGAAGTTGGTGGGTGGGAGGGTTCCGAGTGGCAGTGGAGGTTACAGTGGCGGAGGAATAGATTTGAGTGGGAATCAGAATTGGTAATAACTCTCCACCTATGTATTACAAGGGCATCTGTGAAGAGATACATATCTGACGTCCAAGTGTGGGGGGAGGAGGAACTAGAGAAATATACAGTGAACTCAGCATACAAATGTCTAGCAAGGAAAGCGAATGGGACACAGCAGGAGGTTTTTAAAATTCTTTGGAAAGATACAGCTTTTCCAAGCGTGTTGACAACAACGTGGAGAGCTCTTTTTGATAGAATTCCAACAAGGGAATGCCTATATAGAAGAGGAGTGTAGGTCACTTCTATTGAATGCGGACTGTGTCGGAGTAAGGAGGAATCTTCTAAGCATTTATTCATAGAATGCGTATATGCACAACGTGTATGGTCCATATGCCAAAGGTGGTTGGGAATTATGTTAGTGCAACATAATGAGATTAAGAACCATTTTGAAAGTTTTCACTGTAGTCAGGCAAGTGTTAAGCAGAATCAAGTTTGGAAAGGTATTTGGGCAACTGTTGTGAGGTGTATATGGGACCAAAGGAACACAATTCTGTTCAAACAAGGAGTGGTGGATGTAGAAGAGATACTGCAGATGACTCAACTTAAATCGTGGTCTTGGCTTAAACATAGGACTAAATCTTTTAATTACTCTTTTGTAGACTGAACTTTGAATCCAAGCATTTGTATAGAGAGCTTGAAATAAGTTGGAACGAATGACATGAAATTCTGAGGTGCAGTAATAAGGCTGGCAAAGCAGGGCAGAGGGATAGGTGGAGAATTTCTTTGTTTTGCGCTGACAAGTGCTTTTGTTGGTAAATGTTGAAGTGTGGTTAGTCAGCAGTGGCAGCACTTATATAGGATATCCTTAGTCAGGATCACCCAAAATGTAGTTAGTTGAGGGCTGTGGTACTGAGTTTATTTTTCTGGACCAACATTTTAAATACAAACAATCGCATTTGGAACCTCTCAAAGGTGTGCTTCAGGGGAGGTGCTGGAACAGGAAATAAGTAAACAAACATGCATGAGTGGTGGCTGCTGATTAAAGAACTTGCAGGTCTGAATGTGTGCCGCTAGTTTAGATGGAGATGGGGTAGCAAGCTGTAAGAAGAGGGAATCCTGAAAGGTCATCGTGAAATCAACTATTTGGATGATATCTGCAATGTTTGAGGCTTATGTCAAATATGGTGTGAACTGTTGTTGGAGGGTCCAATGCTTGGTTGTTTGTCATGTTTCCTGTGTGGTGATCATAGCAAATCCAAAGATTTGCAATATAGCAAGGGCTGAACTAAAGGTCACATTTCTCTCAGCAGTGTGCTCGTGGTGATAGGCTGACAGTAGGTGCTGGTTTTATGAATTTTATGCAGGTGCAGGGGCTAAGATTATGCAGGTGCAAGTTTAGGTGCTATGATTTCAATTAGATTAAAAATTCTTTGGGCTGATTTAAACTCCTATGGTTCTTTGGAAGGACCAGATGCAAAATTGAAACATAGATGAAGTGCCTATCATGCCTAAATGAGAATATATTTCAGATGCCTAAATGTAAAGATTGGATGTTCAAATTATGGGTTGGTATGTTACTACCATTATATCAACACATTCTGCTTTTGGAATCTTGGAACTGCTTTTGGTGACCTGCAGTACCTCCATCCATTTGTGGTCACTTGTTTATTTAAATAGCACTGTGGTGGAAAGTGCACTTTTGCTCATAGTAGCTCTTTAGATTATATTTATGCTTTTTTCAGTAGATTTTTGGGTGCCCTAAATGTGAAGGTTGGTACCAAAACTTTATCTAAATCAGGAGCACCTATTTGATGTATATGGGTTGGGACATCACTGAAATGTCCAATTTTAATTATATTTATTCTTTGCTGATAAAAAAAAGTACCTGCTACTGCCAAGGCCTTGAAAATAAATCCCGATTTTCTCAATCTCATCGGTGCCTAACAATTTACAACAATGGAACATGATGATCCATATTCACATTTGGATACATTTTATGAATTGGTAGAACAATGACCTTTCAATCAGGTGATTTTGAAAATGTTTATATGCGCTTGTTTTCTTTTTCATTGGCAGGAAAGGCTAAGAAATGGCTCAAATCACTTCCAAACCAAAGCCTCACTAGCAGGAAAGATGTAGAGGAAAAAATTCTGCAAAGATTTTTTCCAAACTCTCGCTACATCAAAGCAAAGTCTGAAATTTCTACGTTCAGACAAGGAACAGATGAATCATTCCGTGAGACATGGGAAAGATTCAAGATGATATTGAGAAAATGCCCAAATCATGGGTTTGAAGATATTTCTCGACTGAGCATATTTCTCACTGGTCTCAGATTTGACACAAAGATGCTCCTAGATGTCGCAGCTGGTGGCACAATGATGGTTCTTGAGGTAGAATAAGCGGCAAGAATTATTGATGCATTGGCATCAACTGTCGTCTATAAGTAGCTTGCAATGGTTTATGTGGTCAATGTCATCCCTTGATGTTGTAGGAGTTGCACAACTCCCCTATGTGCTCCTGAGTGGGAAGCACAAGCGGATGATTAGGATGAGATGGAACCTGCTACGATAGACCTAAGGTCTGGAGGTGCTGAAACTCCTGCTGCAACTACTGAGACAATTGCTTATCAAACTCTTGCCACAACTGGTGTCTTAAATCCTTGGTGATTTCTTGTCATAATTTACTTATGTATTCTGGGCTGGGCTCCGTGGAAGATGAACCTTGTGGTGCAGCTCCAAAGAACTGACAAATGCCAACCCCTGATCTAGCAGCATACTCAGGGTGCTCAAATCATGCAATAGCTTCATGCATTATATCATGACAACCCCGAGGGACAAAACTACCTTGGGCTTTTTGCTCAACCAAGGAATCCTGCAAGACTCCAAAATTATATAAATTTAGCATATAATTAATATCGTAAAATAGATGCACAACTAGATGAAAATAACTTACAATTTTTTTTAGACTATCATGATTGCTCAGAACTATATGCATCTGATCTTTTCATTCGAGTCATCTTCCATTTTTTATGGTAGATTGGTGGAGATGGAGGTTGGATAACCCCTTTATCATCCCAGAAGTAGTCTCCAATCATGCTTTCTCCTTCTCCTTTATCATAGATTCTTCAAGCTTACCCCCACGAGGTAGTAGGCGCGGGGTCACATTCTGGGCTACTATGCCGTGAGATTTTTTCCTAACATCCTATGTGACAAATTGAATCAAATAATATTAAATAATTAGTCATATGAACAATGCATGAAATGATTAAAAAATTGTACTTACCGCCCACAATTCAGCTTCACGACTTTTAACGAATTGACGTCATGTCTCCTCATCAATATTGGAGTATTTTAAATAAAGGTTTTTTACCTTTATAAGTTCCAAAAACATATTTCGTCATCAACTTTGACTTAAACTGACAAAATTTTATGGCGATCGAAGATATAATATTTGATCTCAAGGTCTCCACATTAGGGATATCAAAATGTGTCTACAAGAAAAATACCAAGTACTCAAAATTGATGAATTAATATAAAAAAACAATATATGATAATAATAATGTATACATTACCAGAATATCTTCCCATATCATGGTCAGGTCGACCTCAGGCATATGATCCCATGAAGGTATCAATATGGAGATCACTCAAATAGATGACAATTCCCTCTATAACCGACGCTTATTAGCTCGCACTAAGTATATGTGTCAGTTATAAGGGGAACCGACGCCTATATCTTTACAATAGTCACAAAAATATCACCGCATTTTTATGGACGACATTTTCCTTTCAACCTACGTTGTACAATTGTCGTTAAACACGATTTTTGCACTAGTGCATGGTGTACAGGTACCTTGTAAATTGTGTGTGCTATGTAAAGAACATGATGAATTAGTTCAACATATATTCTTTGAATGTAATGTATCAAATGTAGCTTGGTATATGCAATAAATGGATGAGGTTAACAATGATAAATCATAACTAAATTATACACCACCTTTATCAATATGTATGACAAGGTTGAATAAGAATGATAACATCATATGGAATGTTGTGTAGATGACACTAACGAGGTGTATTTAGGAACATAAAAATAATGTGATCTTTAGGAATGTAAAAGTTGATGCGGAAAATTTGGAACTACTCAATTGAAAGCCTAGGCTTGGATTATAAACAAAAATACAAAGACAAAATTTTATTACTCTAATTGATGCTTGTGCCCAAAAAGTTGTATTAAAGTATATAAAAATAAGTCTTAACTTTCTAATATGCATCATGGAAAATTAAAAACATTAAGGAGGGGAGGGATTAGGTAATGTGGCCATGAAAAAGGAAAATGCAAATAATTTTGACAAATACAATTGTAGAACATATGGTTAAATAGATAGGGGACAAACACCTGTGTTGACTTGGGATATACCACATTAGAACTCGATATAGGAAAATCTACATGGCATGTGGTAAATTTCAGAAATGTCAAGCTTAGATGATGACATGTGACAAATTAAAAGTATCATATTAAAGTGGTTGAACCATTTAGGTGATATTGAAATATGTTGAATGATAATCGATTTTGAAAGAAAAAATTGTTGTAGGTGGCATCAATTGTCCTGTGACAGAAGCCAAGTGGCCCAAGTCACAATCGAATAGTAGCACTTGGGCTATTATGCTCTTAAGTATAAAGAGTTGTGCCTTGACTATCAGTTATAACTTTTGGTATGTGATAAGTGTTCAATCCAACAATTGGTATCAAAGTCAAGGTTACGAGTTCCATTCCTAGTGGAGAAATTGTTTAGGGAAAGATTGTTGTAGGTTGCACAATTGTCCAATGGCATAGGCCAAGTGAGCCAAGACACAATTGAAGAGTTCAATTCACTAATAGAAAAAGGCGCGACAACATCAAATATTTTATCTTTGATATACATGCACCCAACGTGAAAAAGACACGATGATATTTTTGAAAAAAAGAAAGTGCGCCTTAGGGAGTCTGAAATAAAACTTGATTTATATTGTACCTAGGGCCTCCTTCTTCCTCACTTGGCATTCATATTTTCTCTAGTTACAACTACAGTGATGGTGTATATATCTACATTCATTAGTAACCAAAATCTTGTTGTCTTCCATATCTGTGACTAGTTTAGGGTGGTGGACGTTTCTATCTAATTCGGTTGTAAACCTCCATTTTTTAAAATTGATACTGTGGTTAGGTTTTAACACGAATGCATGAATGTCTCCCTTAAATTTTTTTTTTTTTTTACTCTTGATATTGAAACCATAATATGTTATTTATATTTATAAATTTAAAACTTTGAATATTGAAATTAATTGTTAAAAATTATTTTTTAGAGTGGATGAATGTTTATTAGATATTTAAATTTAAAACTTAGAAATGAAACAAATGATAATAACTAATTAATTATTTTAGTCCCTCTGAGTGACTTACTTATTAAGTCACTAGTTTGTTTATAATTTTAGACATTAAATTGTATGTAATTTATACGATATACTTTAGAAAAATTATAGGAAAAGTTTATATTGATTGTAAGAAATTAAGATATATTGTAATATGTTTAGGTGATATATTATGTTTTGTTATATTAACTTTATTTATATTAAGTATTATTCATGCACATATTGAACAAACCTTAGTTCTTGTTTGAGATTTAATGTAAATGGTTAAACATTAATCATTTGTATTAAATATGGAATTCTCATGTTTGTTAGTTTGGGAAAATTATTTATCATAATTTGTTAATACATACACATTGTAAGTGATCGTTGTCATCCCTCAATCAAATTAAAATAGTTTTAGTGTAGACTCTCCAACATAGTGTTAAACCGTCTAATAATAGGTGGATCAACATATAAGGAGTCTGAGAGAGACCCGGTTGAAGTTCGACCTTTATTGAATGTATTGCCACAACTGGTGCTAATTGGGAATGTTTAGGAGGCTTTAGAAAATCGAGTCATATATTGTCTAAATGACACGTTAGCTCCTTAGACTACGTGTTGTAGTGAGGTCGAATCGATGACCATGGGTTTGCAATAAGCAAATCAAACTGTGAACCTTGTATAAGAAGTAACAAACGAATCAATAAAGTGTGTTGGCAAAGAGTAATATCACTCCAAAGTTGATCCTTTTAAATTGATAGGGAACAATCTACAATGTATCCATTGATCATTAAAAACTGGCTTGAGTAAAACAAGCTTTCACATGCATAACTGAGTCAGATGTACCTTCATATTTGTTAAAAACTTGGACATCTACAAGAGTCAGGAAATCGAGTTTGCATGATGTCATCGATGAGGGATAACATGAGTATAAATCTCGTATCTCATATCCTCCTGTGTAAATGGGGTTGCTCTAAAGAGGATTTGTTGATGGCAGGGTTGACTAATGTGTGTTTGTGATTGAGTATCGAGAGTGACTGTGTTTTGGTTGTTTGTTGTCTTCGGGCATTGGTTATGACTTGCATGTTTGTGATTAGTCTCTGTTGTTGTTCATTATAAGCTTCATTGATGATAGGATGAGATTTGTCCTCATGTTCAGGTTGTAGCAGAGGGCGCTGCTCGAACCTTTGAACAACTCAGTTCTATTGTATTTCTTAACGAATAGCTTGAATCTCCTCGTTATGTTGTTCTCGAAGGATTTGAACTTCGTCATGATGTTGAACCGTAGTGACTTTATGTCTTTATCTATTCGTTTTTGTATCCTACTAATAACATTTTGAAGTGTGGACTCATTCTTTTGCACTGTGGAATCCATGTGGACTTTCAGGGCTTTGAGAATTGAAGAATCCATTAAATAATGAGATGTATTAGCTATCGTTTGTCTTTTGGTGAATACCATGCGAAAGGTGGTCCACAAAATTTTTTACTAAGATCTCAGGGTGGGTGCCAAATGTTCTTATCGAAAATGAATAAGAGACGTTCGATGTGGTGAATCCGAGTTGATTGGATTGGTCGATTACTTCCTTGGAGGATTGTTGAGCTTAATTGATGAAAGTCAAGTGGAAGTCCACCTGCAGAAGACTCTCCGACGCTCAAGTCAGTAAAAGTCTAATAGTATCTAAATAGTGAGTAAATCAAAGTATTAAGTGAACTGCGAATACTCTTTGGGATGATATTTATAAGTCTTAATAGTTAATATAATATTTTAAGTAACTAATATAGTTTTACATGAATAATTATAGTTTTTTCTAATTTCATGTTACAGTATATAGTTTTACATGAATGTTGGTCAGTTACTTTTCATGGTAATTGCAAAGAATTATATGTTAAATCATGAATAAGTACGAGATTATCCATCGGTATCCAACAATAAAAAAATAATATTTAAGTACATTTTTACAAAATATTTTCTTACATTTCAATTTTTATTGTGTCAATAATACTATTTATTAAATAATAAAATTGGAATATAATTATTTATTTTAATAATATTTTCTATATTTTTAAAAATCTATAAATGAATATATTTGTAATTAAGTAATTTATTAACTTTTTTATTTGATTATAGTTGACTTAATAATTGATAAGTATTTATCGTCCTTTATTAATGTCATAAACATGACAATTTAAACATTTTCTCCTGTATCTCCTCTCTTAATATTTTCTCTTTTTATTATTTTTCATATTATCTTTATTTTCCAATTTTTTTCTGTGCCACTTCTCTATAATTTGAGATAATTTGCCAAATTCAAATATGTGTGAACCTGAAAAAAAATTCATTTTACTGAGGAGTAAATGTTTTACAATGACAATTTATTTTTTTAAAGTACTCTTTGCAACAAGAAACCGTTTTTTTAGTAAAGGATGCTATGTAATTCATTCAAATTATAATAGATTCATAGATTTTTTAAAGAAAATATCGTTAAATAATATAACTTTTTATTACATACATGCTTTGAATTATTTTAAAAAAATATAATAATTACTTTTATATGAAATTTGACGTTATGTTTGGATGAATTTTCCATTTTTAAGTGGCTTCAATTCTTATTTTTTTTTTAAAAAAAATAAATTTATTTTTTGTCCGCATATTATAATACGAAATTGATTTTTGTTTTTTCTAATTTCATGTTACAGTATATGGAAAAAAAAACATACTTAACTTTTCTTTCAAATAATAATCTTTATTAGTTTAAAGTTACTTAAAAAATTATAAAAATAGTTAGACACGTTACATGAGTTATTTTTTATTAAAATGGTGCAATTTGAATTTGTAATTATGAAAAGGAGAAAAAAAATTATTATGAGATTGGGTAAGTCATGCATGGGTGACACGATGACTTTAGTGTAATTTTTTAACCAAATTTCGTTGTATCATGACACGACTTTGACTTCAAATTTTATCAGTATTGAAGTCGTCTTCGTTGATCACAACTTTTTCACATAAAGTCGTGCTCTCGAGGTATGACTTACCTAATCTCCACTAAAAAAATCATTAAATAGAAATGAATTTTAGAACAAAACATAATTGCTTACTATATTAACTAAGTTAAATACTATTTTATAAACTAAAAAACTATTGATATCTAAAATAATTTCTATTATTAATAAAAATTAAAAAATAAAACCCTAAACCCTAAAAATTCATAAATAATAAAAATTAATAAGCTGATAAAAAAAAATTAATAAACTAGTTTCTAAATTTGTGTCTAACATTACCTACTAAAGTTTTAACAACTAATTACTTTAGATTCTAAATTAGTCACTATAAACATTAATTTAAAATCTAAAATAGTTAGTAACTAAAACATTGATAACTAATGTTAGATATCAATTTAAAAACTATCTTATAATTTTTTACTAATAATAAAAATTACTTTTAATATCAATAGTCTTTTAGTTTATAAAATAATACTTAACTTAGTAAATATAGTAACTAATTATTTTTTTAAAAAAATTATTATTATTTAATGATTTTTTTAGTGTTTGTAATGAAATGTTTTTTCTCCATTTTCATAATTACAAAGTAAAATCGTACCATTTTACTGAAAAACCCATTCCATGATGTCCTAAAATTTGTAATTTTTGATAAAGTTTAAGGGATAAAAAAATATATGTAAGTAAGAAAATATGGTGTTAATAGTTTTCTTAATCCAGAAGCATAAATATGTAGACAGTGTGTGCTATGCTTGGCTGTAAACCATTGGGTGCTTAAGACCTGTTCTGATGGAACTGTGAGCTTGTTTTCCTCTTTTCAAGATTTTAAAGTAAGGGTCACTACTCTTTGCCTCTTCTCCATCACATCATTAATTCTTAGATCAAAATTATAACAACCAAAATTATCACATCTCTACGTACTTCATCTAGGTTGTCATCTCTTAAAAAAAAAAATTAGTGGCATGTTGAATTTAGTTTAGCTTTGTTAAAGGAGAGAAATGTATAATTTGGAAGGATTATAAATGAATAATTTTTAGAGAACTTGTGAAGAATTTAATGGTGGGTGGAAAAACTCGAAAATTAACTAATTTTTAATCGAAAAAAAAGTTAGTTTTTATTATCTTCTTTTAAGTGTTGAAATGGTTGTGCTTTTAAAAAGTAAAATTATTTCCAATGGAATGGATGACATAAAATGAGAAAAAAAGGGTTTTGTGTGTGGCTGCATAATCACATGATTAAGAGATGATCACATGAAAATAAGAACATACCTAGCTGGTATGCTTCATTGGGTTTGCTCAGGTAGTGGAAGTAGCATCTGAGGGGCTCCATGTGTCACACACTTAGTGCTACAAGCTTATTGTTATTGGATGTGATCTTCAACTACACCAAACTATTTTTAGGATAATATCTCATCATGATTGGTAGTTATACAAAAGTTCCTTTTGCTGATTTATTCTTGAAGTTAATAAATATTATTATTCCATTTTGTATGTATAATTTTTTTAATTATTCTTAAAGTATAATTTATTCCATCACCTTGTATGAAGACTTCTACCTATAAATATGTCTCCAATCAAAATTATATTCACAAATTTTCTATAACATAGAAAACTGCCTCGGCTAAAATTTCATTTTAAAATAAAAATTTAACATTTGAATTTTTATTACTGAAAAAAAAATTACTCCTCCTTCTGCCCAATAAATTATTCACACATACAAGTTTATAAATAATTTGAAATTAATTAAGTTTTTAATTCAATAAAATAAGATAATATGGGAGG
>Ga0123341_1001007_pt1 | contig 19958 bp, 7 predicted proteins | sample Turbeapinknodule_FD_89959 | JGI IMG/M metagenome (GOLD analysis project Ga0123341, IMG submission 89959) | Root nodule microbial communities of legume samples collected from Mexico - Turtle bean Mexico pink nodule | ecosystem: Host-associated > Plants > Roots > Nodule | place: Mexico: Nepantla...
AAATAAATAGTTATCTTAAATATCATTGTAGAAAAAATAAGATATATTTACAGGGAATGTCTTACCTTTTTCAAACGAGATTAAAAACAATAAATAAATACATTACGATGGCAACCCTAAAATTTCTTAAAAATATACATTTTTATGTAACACTAATTTTCTTAATGATATATTTTTTGCTTGGTTTTAGAATGACATGCCATTTATTTTATTTATTGTTTTATTCTCACTTGAAAAAGGTAAAAACATTCACACTCATTGTATCTTGTTTTGCTAATTATTTTAAAACATTAAACCCACATTTATTTAGATTTTTTCTTACTTTTTTAGATTTAAATTTAATTAAGAGTAAAATGGGAATATTACATGTATATCCTTTTATATATTTTATAGACGTTATAATTTTAATATGTAAAATATGAACATGTAATATACACACTAAAATGATTTTTTTCATTATATATTATTTATAATGTAGTTTTTAAAAAAATTAAAAAATATAATTAAGGATAAATAAGAATATAAAATATGTAGAATCTCTTTATATATTATTATTAAAGATATCGATCTGATAATTGCGTGAAAAAGTGTAGGAAAATGGAAAATTCATATAATTTCATAAAACATTAAGGTGATTAAGGTATTAACATTAAACATTATAATAAATAATTAAAATTAAATGCCAAAAAATTGTGTAATTTAATATTTATATGAATTTATTTTTACAATTTAAAGTCCAGATTTATAAATTGATTTGCTTAAAAAAAGAATTTATAAATTGATTGGCTTATAAGAAAAAGGATTTATAATTTAATTTATATACTCCTTATTAGGCACAGTTTTTTTTTTTTTTTGACGCAAAGAGTTTTTGAAGATTGGGCCTAACAAAAAAGCAGAAATTGTGAGAAATTAAATTGCGGCTGGTAGAGTAAACAACCGTAAAACCCTTTCCCTCCTCCACCCAAAACCCTAACTCCTCTCTACCTTTCAAAATGAAGGGGAAGAAGAAAACCATGCCGAAAAATGACCTTCCCGAAGAAGCTCCAATTCCATTCGAGAAGGTTCCTTCGCCATCAGTATCTGATTCCGACTCTGACTACGAGGTACTATCCATAACAGATTCTGAATTCATACAACAACTTTGTGTAACTGTGGCTGTGTACTAATGCGAGACGCGTTCTTGCGTGTTCTGGTTGTAGGACTCTTCTGCAGATGACGACGAATCTTCTGTCTCGCTCGATTCTCTATCTGAATCAGAATTGGAGGACGCTTCCCCTGAGAATGGTAGCTCCGGCGATTTAGAAGCTGCAGAAACCGAGTCTTTAGAAGCGGCAGAAACTGAATCTTCTCTAGACGAGGTAAACTACCTTTTGTTCTTAATAACCTAGCATGCTTTGCTAGAAGGCTGTATTGTTGTTGTTACCGTAGGTAATATGAGTAGAAGAAATCTTTGCAGGACATTGTCAATGGTGAAGGCAGTGGAAGTGAGGGTTCTGACCTCCATCAGCAAGGAGCTGAGAGTGACTCCTCCGAGGATGAGGTGATCACCTTCATTGTCTTCTAAAACAGGCGATTTTGCTTCATTCTATGAAGGTGAGTTATGCTTACATCGTTTGTGTCTCTTTCGTAGGTGGCTCCTCGAAACACCATCGGAGATGTACCTTTGAAGTGGTACGCGGATGAACCTCATATTGGATACGACATAAAGGGCAAGAAGATTAAGAAAAAGGAAAAGCAAGACAAGTTAGATTCATTTCTTGCAAATGTTGACGATTCTAAGAACTGGTTAGTTTCATATGTCTGCGCTACTTATTTCCTTTATTTCAATTTCCATTATTGTATTATTTTCTTCTCATAATGCTTGTAAACACCTACACTCAGCATTCCATCCATCTACTCAGTACACACAGAGAGTATGTTACTCAGTATATATCATATTTTCTTTGAGTTGCTACATTTGGTATCCTTTCTATTATGTTGAAGCCTAAAATTTGAACAAGCATTGTTAATTTTTAATCCCGATTCTCCTGAGCAGAACAGTTTACTATACATAAAAGAAGGTAAACTGGATAATTTTGAATATAATAAATAGTGAAGAACTCTCATATGAAGCTGGGGAAAATAGCCAATCATTTCTTCAAAATGGGTTCAACCAAATGCACACTAAATATGTCTAACAAAGACTAAAAGTGGAAAGATAGCTAGAATCCTGCATAAGGTAGTTTAAACATCTATGAGGAAGTGGTCCTGAATAATAACCTAGAGTGCTTCTTTGGAAAGGAGATATCCTCTAACACAAATCTTTGATGTTTATTTGGAGTTATTATTATTACTACTGTTATTATTCTTGCTGGAGATTCTACATCAATTATATATATGACCAAATTCTAATATATAAACGAGTGCAAATCACATTTTATCCACTTTCATAAGAGGTTAATATCCTAGCCTATCGTAGCAAGTTTTATTGAGCATGTTGTGCCACCTATAGATATCGAGTTCCACTGATGTTCAGTCGACATGAGGGAGTCTATTGAATATCCCACATCAATTAGAGATATGACATAGTATATAAATGTCTGCAAACCTCATCATACAAATCACTTTCTAATAATTCTAATGCCAAAACATTGATCAAGGCTCACAATGATATGTTATGTACAGACTAACAGATTCTTATAAATCTGATAAGATAAAACACAAACTAAATCTAATTGAAGCTACTGGAAATCTAAAGATCTAGCAAGTTCAAAAGATAAAGTCAAATCCATATTTAGGATGAAATTCCCAAATACACATTTAAATTCCTTAAGTGTTAACTAACTAGTTGACAGCCCAGTTGATATAACTGATAGAGGCAGGGCTCCTGTTAGAACAGTTGATCACTTGGGGGTTAGTTCAATGACCTGAGAGGTAGAGGTAGATTCATAGCAAAGCATCTCAAGGTAAAACTATCACTTTGGATTGACAATTGAGCGGCCTCACTGTGCTGTTGATTTTGCACAGATCATAAAGGTGGCATTTGGTTTTTTAGCCAATCTTACCCATGGAAAAGTCTTGCCATCATTTCTGTAAAGAGTTCAATCAAACAACAATTCTCATGATCAGGACATATAGTTTAAGAACCAGAAACTTTTTCTGTGTTTAATTTTTTTAATTTTTTCTATATTGGGCACTTGGTTTTGAACTTTTCTAGTTTATTAATATTACTTTCCTTCTGGAAAGCATATTTGATTTGTCTACATTCTTAAACATTTAAGGCGGAAGATCTATGATGAGTACAATGATGAGGTAGTTGAGCTGACAAAAGATGAAATCAAACTTGTCCGTAGACTGCTCAAGAATCAGGCACCACATTCTGACTTTGATCCGTATCCGGTAAGTGTTAAGTTTCCATCTTATTTTAATCCTTTAATGTGCACAGTTTTGTTCCTAATTTCATATCTCCTATGTAATATCCAGGATTATATTGACTGGTATAAATGGGAAGATTCCAAGCATCCATTGTCTAATGCTCCTGAACCAAAAAGAAGGTTTATTCCTTCAAAATGGGAAGCTAAAAAGGTAATAATTCCTTTGTTAGCTAGTGTGAAAAAATTCTATCTAGACAATGAAATGCATTTTCTTATCACTCTTAAACTTCCATGATTGTACAGGTTGTAGAGTATGTTAGAGCAATTCGTAAGGGAACAATTACTTTTGACAAACCAAAAGAGGAAGATGGTCCATATCTCTTGTGGGGAGATGATTCTGGTTCAACAGAAAAATCAAATCACTTGGCTTACATTCCTGCCCCAAAGCAGAAATTACCAGGTATTAACCTTGACTTTCATTTTTGAGTTCCAAAATCTATGAATATATAATATCTGTTTTGCTTCTGATTTTGGTGTATCTTCATGATTGATAATATAACTTCCTTTTGTAGGCCATGATGAGTCTTACAATCCGCCTTTAGAGTACATTCCAACCCAAGAAGAGATAAATTCTTATCAATTGATGTTTGAGGAAGACCGTCCCAAGTTTATTCCAAAAAGGTACTTTGTCTCAGGGCAAACGTTCTCCCTCCTTTCTAAAGTATTGAGCTAATAAATGTAACTTTGGTCAGGTTTACATCCATGAGGAGCATCCCTGCATATGAGAATGCTATGAAGGAATCCTTTGAACGTTGTTTGGACCTGTACTTGTGCCCTCGAGTTCGGAAGAAACGCGTGAGTGAAATATCTGTCAAAGAATTAATTTACTGATTTTATTTTTGCTGCGAGTCTGTGTGTATAGTATAATTGGTATAATTCGTTCACTGTTTCTTTTCTTTGTGTTTTAGCTTAATATTGATCCTGAAGCTTTAAAGCCGAAGCTTCCGAGTCGAAAGGAGCTCAAGCCTTATCCTACAACATGCTATATTGAGTATAAAGGTCATGAAGATGCTGTTACATCAATTTCCGTCGAAGCTTCAGGGCAATGGATGGCTTCAGGTATGAATGTTGATGATATATATTGCTGTCTCAATTAAGGAGGGATGAAGATGGGTCTCTCATTTTTCTGCTTTCTGCTCAGGTTCTAGTGATGGAACTGTCCGTGTCTGGGAGGTTGAAACTGGCAGATGTCTTAGGCAGTGGGACGTTGGTGAAGCTGTTAGCTGTGTTTCCTGGAATCCTCTGCCTGATATGCATATTCTAGCTGTTTCTGTGTAAGTCTGATTTCATTGGCTATTAAGATTCATATACTTTTTGTTCTAGAAAATTCTTAATTTTTATATACGCCTTGATTGTGAAAATAAATCAATGGTAAATATTTTATTTAGGGGACAAGATGTACTTCTACTGAACACCTGTTTGGGGGATGAAGAATTGCAGAACCGGATTAAGGAGCTTCTCTGGATTGACTCATCAACAGCATCAGATGACTCTGGTCAGTGCTGTTGTCACTTATTTGGTTTTAATCTAAACATTCAATAGAAGGCTCCAAGAGATCCAAACTCTCAAGTTGGCCTTTGAACCCCGACTGAACTTTTAATTGAAAGGGGAGATCAGCTTAAAATTTAAACCTCACTTGGGTGAATGTTGATTTGTTATTTATATCAATGCTTATAATGTTTTATGTCCCATACTGGTGGTTTTTATTTATTTTTATTTTCTAATCATGCCCGAGTTTGCAGGTGATAAAGCACCTAGTGTAAGCTGGCTTAAAGATGACAAACATATGGGTTTAAGGTTAAGGCACTTCAAGGTATTTTCACGTCTGTCTCCATTTCCATTTTGGTTCGCTTGTTGATTGACTTTCTGTAGTAGTTCGATTAAACATTTGTAGATTTGTTTTTGCAGACTGTTACTGCTGTAGAATGGCACCGGAAAGGCGACTACTTTTCAACAGTGATGCCAACAGATATCCTTTTTAAGTGTTTCCTATGAGCAATTTATGCATACCTCATTATTCATTGGTTTTTTGCTTTACAACAATGGCCACATGTCTCTGGTGATGATTGCTTATGATTTTTTCTTTTTTATATTTTTGTTATACTGTTGACTTTTTTTATTTTTGGGGGTATGCACATAAATGTGCACGTGCTTGCATTACACATATTAGTGCAATATATCTTGATGGTAATCTTATTTTGTTCAACACAGCACAAGGCATGGCTGGCTTTTGACTTCAATTAGCATACATATAACCTTTTAGACTTGAGGTGCTATTTGTCATGTTATCCCACCTGTTGCATGCCATGTATCATTAATGGCTGTGTTTAGTATGTGTGTTCTTTATCTGTGGAACTTACTGGAAACAAACTGTACTGAACTATTGATTACCAACTTTTTAGCTGATTTATTTCCTTGAGTGAATGAAATGAAATTTATAGGGATATAAATATACTAAACTAAGGGTTGGTTGGTTTTTTCCTTGACAATTTCTTTACGTGAGTCCAGAGCAGTTTTGATACACCAGTTATCCAAGAAGCTTACACAAAAACTTCCTTTCAAGTTACGTGGACTTGCTGTTAGGTCAACTTTCCATCCATCCCGTTCCATCTTCTTTGTTTGTACAAAAAAGAGTGTCCGTGTGTATGATTTATTAAAGACTAAGGTCATAAAAAAGCTTGATACTGGGCTTCGTGAAGCCTCATCTATTGCAGTTCATCCGGGAGGTATGATTATTGTTATAAAATTATATTGTAATCACTTCCTCTTCTACTCATAAAATGCTGAAAATTACATATCATAATTGTTTATCTGTATGCATTTCATGCAGGCGATAATTTAATTGTGGGTAGCAAAGAGGGCAAGATGTGTTGGTTTGACATGGACCTTTCATCGAAACCATATAAAATTCTTAAGTAAGTATTTTTTTTTATCTGCTAATTGAAGGCAATGCAAACTCGTTACATTTTTTTTTTGCCAGAGTAGCTCTCTGCTTGCTAATGCACAACTTTTTATATAGTACGAACTATAGAGCTTTCTGAATGGAGGAAATAATTTACCTTAGGTAGAAACAGTAAGAAGTTGATTGACCTGTGGGAAGTTCTATTTGTATTTTGAACTATACTTTGGTTACCAATTTGTGTGATAACAGATTAGAAAATTAGCTAAGGAAGTGAATGTCAACTTATGTTGATGTTATATTATGGTAATAGCTCCTGCACCCTCATTATTTGAGTTTAAAATATAATTTCCTGTTAAATTGTTAAAGTTATTGTTTGAACTTTTAAATTTATTACAACAGGATGAGTTCACTTTGTGTTAGCAAGGCCAATTCATGTATATAGGTTCAAAATCTCATTATTTGAAAAACTAAATTAACAGGGTGTAGAGAACATAAACAGAACTATGGGTTATTTTTGTATTGGTTAATGAGCTTTTAGTTATTTGTAAATAATTTGGTAAGAAACCTCATTTTCTGTTTTAATGTCTATACACAGATAATTTTTAATAATTTTATTGTTTCAGGTGTCACCCAAAAGACATCAACAATGTCATCTTTCACCGCTCGTATCCCTTATTTGCTTCATGTTCAGATGACTGCACTGCATATGTTTTTCATGGAATGGTTTATTCTGATCTGAATCAAAATCCCCTTATTGTTCCTTTGGAAATTCTCCGTGGTCATACCAGTTCAAATGGGAGAGGTGAGACTTTGGCTATTTATGATATTTTTATGTTAATAAATTTTAGGTCCAAATTATTTTTTAAAAGTTCAGACCAACTTTAAAAATACGAGTCAAGTGTTTTAACTATCAAATCAGTTTAGGATAGTACGATCAAAGGAGCCAAGATGTTGTAGCCTTGTATAGGAAGGGAAAAAAACAAGGCAAGCATTTGAAAACTATAAAATCAGATTAGGATAGTACTTGGTAGGAGGATCAAAATATCCAAAATATAGGATTTTTTATAATGGCATGGTCTTGTCTACATATAAATGGGATTATCGTGATACTACTTGCTGCTTTGGTTCTAGATGATTGATTCATTAGCTAGGCAGCAAAAAATAAAAATAAACATTCTCTGAATGATTCATCCAACCAAGCAATTGATTGGCCTTAGTTTTCACCTTTACGTCATATGGTCTTTGTAGATGTAATTTGTTGACATGGTTGCCATTATTTGATAAACCAACCCTGAGTGTGTGGTTGATGGTTGCCCATTGTACATATTCTTATCTTACAATGCATTCAATAATTACATACATGCTAAATACTTCTTCATCTTACTTGGAAGTTGTCTGCATTGCAGGGATACTGGACTGTAAATTTCACCCTAGACAGCCATGGTTATTTACAGCTGGTGCTGATAAACTGATCAAACTTTATTGTCATTAATATAAATACGGATATACAGGCGTGTGATTGGCGGATAAAATCTAGGATGGTGGCGACCAATTTTGTTCCTCATTTCTTAAATAGAAAGCACTACAAGGCAAAATGAAGGGCACCCGAGTAGTGACTTTATTGCTTTTTTTTTGGACTGTTTTTCTTTTCCACACTTCTATTTGTCTTTCTAAAATCTTTAGCCGAAATATCACTCCTGGAATTCATATCCACAAAAACCTCTCTTGCGGTTGGAATAGAACTGCAATTTTGATGTAACATGTTAGGCATGAGAAACCAATTATTCCAAAATTTTAGGGGGATTGAATGTGGCATTCTGTTTGGTTGTATTATAGTAAAAAAAACATCGAGTAATGCTGTTTACAGTTTGTGTACTTGAGAAAGTGTCAATTACTCAGTTTGCAGTTTCGAGGGTGTAGTGAGGCTTCTCGCAAAAGAAATGAGCCCAATTATTTCCGTCTAATGAAACATAAGAGGGTATTTCTTCCTGCACCCCTTCAATTTTCTTCTTGCACCCCTACATTTTTTCTTCCTTTATCCCTACATTTTTCTTCCTGCATTACTACATTTTTCTTCCTGCACCTGTACATTCTATTAAATACCAGAATAAGGGTCTGTAAGCAAAAAGTATTTCTGGAATAGGGTTTCATAAAATGTGTTTCAGAACATTTTTTTCGGAACATATTTTTTTAATTTCTGAAATGGTAAATCTGGAATTCGTATTTTGGAAAATAGGTTCTGGAAAGAGAAATCCAGAAGACATTTTTAAATTGGTCTTTTCTGAAAATGATCAGTGTAGGAAGTCATTTGTTGGGGGTGCAGGGAGAAACAGCCAACATAAGAAATGAGGCCACTAAATTTATCTTTAAAATTGAGTTGCAGTAATTATGCTTGTATTTTTGTATTTAACATTCACGTTGCCAAATGGGGCTTCTTACTCTTCTTTGCGTAAAGTGTTAACAAAGTTCAAGACAGCATTATATCAAATGATTGTTCTGAATGAAGAAAATTGACAATTTTGCTTATGAAAAATGGGGGATTAACTAAAATTTATTTTAGAATCGAGTAATCTGAAGGAATAAGGTGTAACTCGATTACTATCCATGTGCTTGATGAACATTGCATTAAAATAGAAGTAATGTGTTAGGATATACGGAGTTCATGAAGATAATTAGAATATCAATGGATTAGTTTGTTGGTTGGAGGGTTGATTAAATATAAATAGGGGAAAATCTTTTTTGTTATTATAAATTCTTTTTAAAGGGAAAATCTTCAATACAAAATTTTCTTGATGTAGAATTACTAAAAAAGCAAGATGAAGATTTAACCATCAAGATGGGTGGAACATCAATGACGTAAAAGTTCTTGAAGGCCCATTTGTTGAGCGAGCCTTTATCATTAACCTTAATTGCAGGCAATTTCTCCCTTCACCATTTCATTTAAGACATGCACCTAACACAATTTAAAATCCAACATTACTCTTGGCTTCATTTTTGTTTACGGATACAAAAATATGAAAGTGATTGTATATTCTGGATTTCAATATCCAGAAAGTCATTTTTGTATTTTATTTAAGTTTTCGGATGGTCATATTCAGAAGTGTAAGTTATGAATTCTGGATTTTCATATTCAGAATGATGTGCTATAGATGGTGTTAAAGATCGAGACCTGAAATTCATTTATGTTTGTTTACGAATCTTGACATCTGGAAAGCCATTTATGTTGTCCAGATAAGTTTCCGGATGATGAAATCCATAAGTAACATTAGTTGTGGACTTTTTATTTGGAATTTGTGATTTGACTAACGAATTTAAATATTTAGAAAATAAAAAAATATAAATCATTAAAGACAATTGAATGTTTAAATAAAAATAATGTATTCGGAAGTTATTTTTTCTGAATATGTTGTCAGATTTTCTTTTGGAACGTATTTTTTTTCATTCCAAAATTATTTACGGGAATGGAATTTTGAGTTTTATTCAATAATCTATTTTGCATTTGTTTTTTTTTTTTAAGTATTTTTTTCAATTTTAGATTTTCATTTACGAAATGAAGGGTATTTTGGAAAAATTAAAATGTATAGAACCAAGTGACAATTGAATCGTGAATTTGAACAACATTGATTCATTTTTCACAATTGAAACGTGGATTTGAAGTTTAAGACACAATGAAATTGAGAGTAATGAACTGTCTAATCAGCTGAATGCACATTTTGAATCAGGACCACTTAACACTTCATTTTACTTAACTAGGAGGATGGATGAAAAAAAAAAGATGGTTGATGGAAAGTGAAAAGAGAAATAATTTGAAAAAAAAATGATAAATTAAATACTATTTCTCATTTATTTCTACTTATTTACCTTCTCATCTCTGTTCAATCTAACAACTCTGTTTTTTCATTTATTTTCATTTCACCTCTTTCTCTCTTATCAAAGAAACTACACTGTGGACAATATTAGAAAAATATATATATTCAGCCACTTTATTGTTTAAAAGAAAATATATATTTGAAAGAGTAAAATATTGTTTGTTTGAATGTTTAATATGAAAGTTTTTATTAAAAAAAATAAAATTGTTTGATTGAAAACCTGGTTAATGGAAGTACAAAAATATCACGATTTAAAACATCAGTTAGAAACATAACAAATAAATTAAACTATAGTTTGATTACAATAGCAGAACCTTCATCCACTGTAAAAGCGTGTGAATATCGATTTTCATAGTAAAAAAACATTTGACAACATATACTATACATCACATGTAACACTTTATTTGTGTTAGTGTTGTACATGAAAAATAACAAGAATGCCATGGTAGTTCTATTCTTCTTTGGAACTAAACTATCATAAAAGCTGAACAGCTGCTATGACAGGTATTTTTTCTCGCAACTTCTGTGTAACAGCTACACGCACGGTCATGACACTAGCAGCGGGGCCTGTGATTCTGACCTTTACTATTGGCTCATCAATGGCCACCAATTCAAGAGTTCCATCAGCAGCCCCTACCAAGTAGGGCCTTATTTCCTCAAGAACCTGAACCAGTGAAAAAAAACATTAAATTCTTCGAACATTTCACTTCATCCTAATGTTACAGAAATTACATTATTCATTTAACAGTCTTGCTTGATATATAATGACATTATTTTTCATACAATGACTTAAAAAGATAGAATAAAGTTCGTTTGTCCCATTTCTTACAATCAGTAAATAAGAATGTCAGGTATTGACAGATATACAGCACTTTCAATACAACCAACGAAAAGAAACATAAGCTTACTATAATCTTAGACCAGTCTCAATAACCACAATCCTATGCATATAAGATACGAAAAACAACATGTAACGGTTTAACAACCTAGCGGGATAAAGCATCTTTCTTATACTGAAATTCAGAGCTTGATATTGAGGCCTAAACCTCCTTTTAACAGCTAGTAGTTAAACAGAAATCTCTTTCCATCAAATAAACAGTGTACAGAATTGAGCAACATCTAATGTAAAGACTTCCATTCCATGTACAATTGATTTTGTATCAAATTGACGGGAGTCACAGGAGGGGGGTTTGGTTTCTAGCTAAACCACCTTTTGCTTGGAAGGTCTTGATGTGTGTAAATTTTTACTAAACTTATCAACAAATAGCTAAAGCATTCTTCACGAGAAATGTAACTTTTTCCCATATGGTTTGAATTCCACAGATGATTTCCATCTCTAACGTGTTTACAGTGTAATTTATATTAGTTACCAACATTTATTATTCATTTATTTTTTGTTAGATTTGTATACCAGCTGTATTGTTTCGAAGAAATCCCAAGAAACATAAAAAAAAAAAACTATACAATTTTATCCCCCTTGGGGGATTTTTTTTGTTCAATTAGGTCCCACTCAATCACTATTTGCATATTCATATCCTCTACGATGTACTGTTTCCCTCGCAAGTCCCTTGCTGTATGAGCACACCTGTACTTGTGTGTATCCATTTGAGAAAATAAAATATTCTTCAAGTTTTCTCAACAAACAACAAAGAAATCATTTGAAATATGAATAATCCAGGAGAACCAGTGAAGTATATATATAATCTTCATAGAACACAGAACTAACCTTTTCTATGTTTTCTTCATTAAGCTCAAGACCAGTTTCTTCATCAGCTATTGGTTCAACTGCCACTATTTCAGGGATCTTCTCCATTAATCGACGCTCAATGCCCATTTTCATTGTTGTAACAGAACTCGGACAAGAACCACATGCTCCCTGTAGTTTCAACCGCACAACATTGCCATCAATTTCATGTAAAGCCACATTTCCACCATCTGCAATGAGATACGGTCGAATTTCATCCAATACACTTTCTACATTTTCAGCCGTTAATGGAAGCTCCACTGCTGGATTCGGAGTAGCAACACATTTTACTGCTCAAGCATAAAATTAACATGAGATTCGGTTTCCCAATTGTCATATAAACAAAAAGTCTGAAGCTGAATTTGAAATTAAAGGAAGCTGTTGAGACTGTGCCTAGAATAACTGCAACATAGATGTTTTTTATTCAATTTGTTTTTATATTTAATTGTGTAGATGTTTTAGTTATTGAAGATCTGATCATAATTTACCAATATTTATGTAAAAAAATGTGGGATATTATGATATGCAGTTACTTTCCTGCTCTATTAAATGAGCAAATCAATAAAGTATAAATCATTTTCTCCAATTATATTATACATCTTTTAATTTATTGAGTGTTATTTCAGCAACAAATTGGTATCAAGATCCTCTTTCTCTCACGGATGTGTGAGCTGAGAGAAATACCAATGGAGGGATATGAGTTATGAGCTACAAGGATGATCAGACATATTGAAGCATTGGATCTTTGCGAGGCAGTAGAAAAAAATTAAGATGTTCTTGAGTTTCCCGAAAATCCAACCGTGGCTCAAATGAAATGTCATAAGGAGAGGAAGACAAAAAAGGAAAAGGAAAAAAATTGTCTTGTTTCTTCTATGTCAAAATTTATTTTTAGAAGAATTATGAATTTCAAAGAGATTTGAGATTATCTCAAGAAAGAATCCTCCTCTGTGAAAGAAGCAAAGGCATGCAAGTGCTTAACTTGGCTAAAGAATTCAAGATGTAGAGCATGAAGGAGACAGAAACAATTAAAAGCTATGTTTATCAGATGAAGAGTATAGCAAATAAAGTGCAACTTCACAGGAGGCCCTTTCCAGATGTAAAAACTGTTCATAAAAGTCCAGGTGAAGCTACATTATATGTGAAAATGACAGGTGAATTAATTATAGTTTCTATTTATGTTGATGACCTCTTTGTGCCAGGCTCTAATGAAAAACTAATGATGGAGTTCAAAGGTAAAATGCTCCAAATGTCTGAGATGACAGATCTTGGTTTAATGTCATTTTTTCTGGGAATGAAGATAAAACAAGAAAAATACGGAGTCTTGATATGTCAAAAAAATATGCAAAAGAAATTGAAGAAGTTTTACATGGAGAATTGCAAAAGCATTGATACACCAATGAACCAACATGAAAAATTGAGCAGAGATAATGGAGCTGAAAGGTAGATGAATATCATTACAAAAATATAATTGGTTGCCTAATGTATCTTACTGCAACAAGACATGATATCATGTTTCCAGAATTGTGGGATATGTTAAGGGAACTATAAATTATGGCATTGAGTTCACTAACTCTCAAAATTTTCAATTTCAAGGATATTCTGATAGTGACTGGGTTGACTCTGTTCATGACATGAAAAGCACACTGGGTTATTGTTTTGGCTTTGGTACATGTATATTCACATGGTGTTCAAAGAAACAAGACATTGTGGCTCAAAGTACAGCGGAGGCAGAATATGTGGCAGCCAATGCAGTTGTGAATCAAGCTATTTGATTAAGGCATATACTTGCTAATTTACATATGGAACAAAAGAAACCTACACATATTCCTACATAATCAAGCGACCATTTCCATTTCAAAAAATCCTGTTTTCAATGGCATGGTAAGACTAAGCATTTCAGGAACCAAGTTTCTTTTTTAAGAGAAGCACAAAGAGAAGATGAAGTCAAATTACTTTACAGCAAAACTAAAGATTAAAGTACAGACATTTTAACAAATGCTCTCCCAAAAGATAGATATCCTTTATTCAATTTGCTTTTATATTCAATTATTTGAATTTTTTAGTTGTTGAACATAAGATCATAATTTATTAATATTTATGCTTAAAAACATGGGATATTATGATATGCAATTACTTTCCAGCTCAATTAAACGAGCAAATCAATAAAACATAAATCATTCGATCCAATTGTATTTTACATCTTCTTCTTTTAATGTGTTGAGTATTATTACAGCACCAGACAAACTAAGGTGGCACGAAAATATTTTGTATTTTCATTTTCTCCAAATACATTACATTTTCAACTTACTACGATTAAATAGCATTTGCGTATTACGTTGAAATTTAGAAAGTCAGCAATTGTAATTCCTCCTACTACAGAGCTTTGAATCTGACAAATTCAATTAGAAGAATCTAGAAAAGTGCAGAATTTCAGAGAGATTAACCAAGGGTGCGTGTAGAGCGCGGTAAATGAATCCGAACAGAAGAACGCATGAACCTGAAAGATGCATGGCGACCGAAGAACCTGGTTCCCTGCGAAACAAAAAATTGCATTAGAAAAAAAGAGGGTTATTCGAAAATAACAATCGAAAGAAGAAAAGAAGAACCTTGTTGGAAACGAAGGGACGAGAAGACGAAGGAAGTTGTGGGGCTCTGCAGCAGGATTGAGTATTCAGCACCACAACTTGCATCCTTGTGGTGTCTCTTCTTCTTCTTCTTCACAATTTATTGCACAATCTCTTCTTCTTCTTCACAATTTCTAGCACAATTTCTTCTTCTTCCTCTTTGATTTCTTCTCTTTCTTCCACAAATGTTTCTCTCTGTCATCAAATAAATAATTTTAAATCATTCTTTTAATAAATTAAAATTAAAATACGTTACGGCTCTTCATCCAGCTTCCTTCTTTTTGGGCCTCCTCTCTAAGCCCATCCTTTTCTGTCTGTTACTTTACGGCCCACTTAAAAACAATAATGGTAAATTCTTCTTTCACCTCCATAGTTTCTTCCTTCACCTTCATATTTTTTTTACTTTCAACAATAATGTGATGCATTTTTCTTTATTTTCAAGTGATGCTTGTGGTGAATGTTGATAATTGAGGTAAATTTTATAGTGTTTTTATCAATGGTGATTGTGTTTTCATTCGCTTATAGTACAATCCATAAGTTATACAAAAAAATCAGTAAGTAGTACCAAACTCATATCTTCGGGTAGAATAAGCTTTTGATTTTGAGGGCTCACAATTTGTTTCAAGTTCTATTAGTCCACTTCATGGAACCATTGCAAGTGCATCAAGATGTTGTTGGAAGAAAAACTTTTAACTACGAGTGAGTCAAGCTTTCGGATAAATATGAATTTATTTTATGGAGTAAATTAAAACATGTCAAATGATGAAACTCTTCTCTCAATATTATTATTCTAATATTTTTTCATATTATTTAATTATAAATTTATTATATTTATTTTTAAATCCATCATATTACGAGTTGTTTTTTTTATCAACAAAAAATAATAAATAAATATGAACCACCATTTCATATGTGGTCAAAACCTTATACATCTTAAAAGACCTACAAAAACAACAATAACAGCTCTTCACAAACAGCAGAAGGAATCACCATCCAACCTACCATTGATAATTTGTTTTTAATTGAAAATATACAAACCAAATGAATCAAGACACCAATCAAAAAATAAAATAAAAACGAAAGAAACTTTGGAAATAACCCAATACCATACTTTCAGTTGAGGAAAAAAGAAAATTTCAAAATAATCCATCACTCTTGAATAATTTTCAAATTATCATTTTCTTAATTTTAAGTGGATACATACATAGGAAGCTGAACTTGTAGAAACAGAAAAGAGAAGAAGAATGGAAGAAAGACGTAGATAGATATCAGAAAGGAGAAGCATAAAGAGGATTGTGATGATTTGTAGTGGAAGATGATTTTCTCCAAAAGAACAAATCCCCAACAAGAGGGATGATAGGTTTCTGTTTCCTCTTTTTTTTGCTTCCAAAAACATGGTCCTTTTCTCCCAGACTCAGAATGTGGCCCAAGCTCTGCGACTCCCCTGTTTTTCCTCTGTTCTTCCCATCTTCGCTGATCTCGAACCTCACCGTCTTGCTCGGGGTCGCAGCCGCCGCCTTCCCGGCGGCGGCCGCCTCAGCCTGAGCCAACTTGGCCATGTTTTTGTGAAGCTGCGCGTTGAGCGTTGCCAGCGCCACCTCTGTTTCGCTGCCTCTTTCTTTGAGCAGCTTCAGCTCTGCCTTGGTTTTCTCAAGCTCTGCCTCCAGCTTCTTTATCACATCAACGAGGTTGCCGTTGTCTTGGTGAGTTTTCTTCATTGGAGATGGTGATGGAGACGGTGTCTTGGGTGGAGTGTCCGGTGAGAAGGGCTTGGGAGAGTAGAGTTCTCCGAGGAGGAGGCGTTGGCCGAAGATGGCGACGGCTTCTTTGACGGAGGAGAAGGGACGAGAGGTGTCGACGGTGGAGGTGAAATGGGAATCCATTGTTGGAAGATGGATTTGGAGAAGAGGGTGTGAGTAATATTTGAGGATGATTTGTTGGGTCCATTGTTGTTTCTTTGCTTCCACTTCAGTGTTCATAGATATTGGAGAAACATGAAACACATCCATCATCTTATGTCCTTTTTTTAAGCCTAAGACAGATACAACGTTTTCTGTTGTTGTGTTTGAACATGACTGCCAAACTAACCACCAACAAACTATCTTTGATGCAAGAAAAATCATATCATTTTCTTTTTCTTCTCTCCTTAAAAATAAAGTTTTGGTTTTTAAATTCTTGTTGCTTTTGTTGGAATCCAGATGAACTAGATCGACTAGACTAGAGATTACAATATTTCATAATATATAAGTGGATGTAAATTTCATCTCATAAGTCGATTTTATGAGTTTAAATTAGTTTAAAATTCACTTTTTAATATGATATTAGAATTCTTTCGAACCTATTGTTTGTTAGGTTATTGAGCTGTGATCAGATCACTCATAATATACGATCACACACGAGTTAAACATTATGACATTTCATAGTATATAAGTGATTGTAAATCTCACTTTATAAATCGGTTTTATGAAGTTGACTTTATAAACTGATTTTATGAAGTTATGAAGTTGAGGTAGGTTAATTCACGAGAAAATAGGTTAAATTCACGTTCTACTGGTGTGTTATGTTGGTTTAGGGTTGGTGAATAGATATGCTTTTGAGTGATTAACCCAATCTTCTAAGTAACTGAATCAGAATTAAGCTTATGGTCATGTCATTCATAAACAAATGGTATATGGATCAACCAAACACCTTTCGGTTCATGTTGATGTGATTTTTTTTTCTGTTACAAGATATGTTCTTCTTGCTTCACAACATTCCATAACAAATATTTTATATTAAAAACAAATATTGTTTTTAATAAAATATTTTGCATTTTTCTTTAAGAAGAGGATTTTTAGAGCTTTCTGAAAATTTATATATCTTCCAATCCATCCTCTTCACATTTATTTCTGAATTTAATTTTAATATATAAAAATATGAACTCTTATCTATTGCTCAAAATACAGAACAATATATAAACTTAGAAGAATTTCTATATAATTCTTTAAAAGTATATATTTTCACTTTAATGATAAAAGGATCCTTCTTCAAATTATATATTTCAATCATCCTTTCTATTCAACTTATTTTGAACAGAATTTTTCCTAATGTGCTTTGAAATGAGCTTGTTTGAATCACTATCTTAGTTTGTAGATAAAAAAATTTCCTCTACATTATGCATTCATAGATATTCAAATTTTTGTTCATGGATTTCGATTAAGTCATATTATATAACATAATTAAGGTGATTAGACTTGAGCTTATATAAATATAGTGGATGTGTAAAACGTCTGGTTATTAAATATATGAATTTTAAGTGAAAGAAATGAAAAAAAAAAATCTTTTAGAAAATGTATATAAAATGGTTTATAGTTAATTGTTTATATATATATATATATATATATATATAATTATGAGTTCATTTGCTTTACAACCAAATAATAACATTCCAGAAGTGAACAGGGATACCTCAACATATTTCAATCAAAATATTTTTTTTAGTAATTATATTTTTTCTACATTAAATTTTATCTATTTTCTTTTGAATTTGAATTTGAAAAACTTATATGTTACCTCCATATAATGTGACTCGACTAATTACATGTATTTCATTTAAGTTGATTCAAAAGTATTGGAATGGATCCATGTTATATGAAATTATAATATAACTAGAATTAATAGATGTTGAATGAAGTCATATGCAAGTTAAATGGTCTATTTTTTCGTTTAATTTGAGTTAGGGCATATGCAAGTTAGTATTCAATTTTTTTTTTAAATGGTTATAAGATTATATAAAACTTTTTATTGGTTTTTGTGTTATTTATCATTTTTCTTGTTTGTTAAGTCATTGTTTGAACAGGCTCAAGCGGTGAGTACTCATTACTTGTATTGAACATTGTCACTTAAGAGACGTTATAATCACTCAATCAATAGTTTTCATCGTCCATGTTATAACTTGTGACTTAAACAAAAGAGTTCTCGAAACAACTATTTTTCTCCTATAACTCTCGTATCTTAAACAATAAGTGGTCACAAATAAGGAGGAGTCGGTGTTGATTCTCTATTATAAAACAAAACACAGATGAACAAAAGAGTAAAAGGGAAGACAAATGATATGAGAATGAATATCTATAATATTATTCCATTAAGATCAAAATAAATAGTTTGAATATATACAAACAGTACACTTAATCTAGGTCTCTAGCTAAAGAGAGAAAAAAATCAATCAATCAATACCATAATCATAACAGACAAAGACAATAAATGTTATTCACTTATAGAAAGAAACAACTAAGAATTAGAAAAGATACAATTAATATTATGATAATTTATAACTCTGGTATCCATATCCTTTAATATTTGACTCTTATGCTCAATTGACAAATTGTAACTCAAGTGATGAAAATCAAAATCCAAAACTCTGGGAATATTATAAGTATTTAATGACTTATACTACAATTCACTTCCCTCGAGTGATAGTGCCACACTTTAATGATACGCGAAGTTGTGTTGATCACCCATGCAACGAGTGAATAGTTAAAGGAGAAAGATATCGTCTCAATTATCTTTTCCATCCACTAGTGCTAATTTCACTCAAATCACATATGTAGTGGTTTTGTTTATTATATTGGTAAGGTCAAATGGACATATGTTAATAATGTATTTTCATTGTACATAATTTTAATTATATGTGTGTGTTTGAATGAGTTGCATATGAATATATGTGATGATAAAATACAATGAGATGTTATATGATGAATGAGTATGCACATTAGTATATGATATATGATGTGGAGTATGTAGAATAGTACTGTGATTTATTATGGTCATAAAAATTCATAAAATATAAATTATTTTGACTTTGTTGATAATATAAATTATAAAATTAAGATATTATGTGATGAAATTTTGAAAGAAATTTCTATATTAAATCTTATAAAATTAGTGTAATAACTCCTTTAACATAACGAACTTAGGTAAATTTTAATATTATGAATCAAATCAAATTAAATACTTTATATAAATTTTCGGAGAACTTTAAATACCATAAATAATTTTCATTTCACAGATGATATAATTGAAAATTTCCATAATCTTAAATAAATAATTAAAGGTAATTTGATATTGTGATTATCTATATTCATTATACGATAATGATGTACAATATACATGATTTTATACATATTGAGAGGTACAATGTTTGTAAAGAATACTTCACCCTTTTCGTGATATTAACATCGAGATGACATATGGTAGTATTTTATATATAGTTTTTTTTTTTATATTTTACGTATTATTTTGGGAATTTAAAGTTCTAAATGCTGTATAAAAAGTATTTTACGAGTATTATAGTTTTGATACACAATTTTATTTATCAAAGTAGGTGAATATGTAAAATAAATATATCTTTTGAGTACAATTATATAT
>Ga0123341_1001010_pt1 | contig 19949 bp, 7 predicted proteins | sample Turbeapinknodule_FD_89959 | JGI IMG/M metagenome (GOLD analysis project Ga0123341, IMG submission 89959) | Root nodule microbial communities of legume samples collected from Mexico - Turtle bean Mexico pink nodule | ecosystem: Host-associated > Plants > Roots > Nodule | place: Mexico: Nepantla...
AGAAGTTGAAAGTAGATTTCAAACAACTACAACAATATAATAATTTCAACTTGAGTTTATGTGATTATCTTTTAATTTCTACCATAATCTTAGTTCACATTCATAATTCATAAAAAAGTTTTTTTTTGTAAAATTTGAAAAAAATGCTCATTTATAACCATATCTGGATTTTGAACATAATTGTTTTGAGTTGACGAACTATATAAATTTATTTTAAAATTAGTGAACTTAAATTTACAAATAAATATGAAATATGAAAGAGTAAGCAGGTAAAAACAAAAAAAATATAGGTAAATAAAATAATATTTTATAATAAATTATATTATTTAGAGACCAATATAGTGACAATTTTTGACATTTATATATTTGGTCACTAAATGAGTTTCTATATATTTTGGTCACTAAATTGGTTTCAATGAAATTGGTTGTTAATTTAGTTTCTATGTAATTTTGTCACTAAATTAGTTTCTATGTATTTGGTCACTAAATTGGTTTTTATTTAATGGTAACTAAATTTGTTTCTAAATTAAAATCTAAATTGGTATCTAAAATTAGCGACCATGATTTTAGCCACTTAAGACTATTAGTTTCTAAATTAGTCTCTAATTAAGTTAGTGAATAATTTTATCATTTTAGAAACCAAAAATTTGATTTCTAAAAACACTTTTTCTTGTAGTGTTAAAAATCTCATGTAATATATAAATGGGTGCGAACCTCATTTTATAAATTGATTTTACATAAATTCAGAATATTTTTAGATAAAAGGTTTCCACATTAATTTTTATTTACATCATTCTTTTATTAGGTTATTTTCGTCATCCTAAAAGGGCATTTCTATCATTTTAAATACTAAGTTAGGTGGATGTTATAATTGATATGGTGCAGAGAGCATTTGCCAAGTATTTAAGCCTGCAAGAACGAAACTGAAAGGCCCATTTTCATCTCCAACGTTGGGCTTTTTCTTCCTCCATCTCATATTATTAACTGCACCTATATACTAACAAAAAAAAATGAAAATACCTTCTATTTTTTCACGATACTTTTTAAGAGGAAGAAGAAAAGAGAGTTTCATGTGTTCTTAAAATTCTATTTTAAAAATATTTTTATGAAAATTATCTTCCAAATTTTTTGAAGGAATTATTTAAAAAAAATAGAATGAATAATTCGAAAATCATTTTTACAAAATATAAAATAATCACCCATTTTAAAATTATGGGGAAAACAAGAAGAAAAGGCCCCAACGTTGGTTGCGGACTGTCTTTAAGTGTACCCAAACTACGCTTATTTGGTGAGTTTGAATTTGAATTACAAAGTTGAGAGGTAAGATAAAATAATTTATTATAATTTTAATTTAATTGAAATTTAAAATAAACATTTTGAATTCTGGAAATTTTTATCCGAAATGATTTTTAGTTTTGTGTTCAGATTCTTTTATCTGGAATATATTTTTTATTTTTGAATTATATTTACTATTTAGGATTTATAAATAATAAGAGTAATTTTTGAAAATTTTAAAAAATAATAGAGTGTAGGTTGGAATTGATATGGTGGAGAAAGAAATTGTCTAAATACTTTTGGCTCCTCCTTCCGGATATTTTTTAAGCTTTATTTATTTATTTATTTCTTATATCTCTATTTTATTTTTAATTCTACAAAACCGTTAAATTAAATTATGTGTACTCATCTCAGTTATGTGGCTAATGTTTCATGGACTAAATTATATTTTCCATAACGATATTTTATGAACTGTTAATATTATTTTTTTGAAATATTTTTATTTTTATTTGGATTAAAAATAAAACATTAAAAATTGAAAACAAGGTTAGAGTAAGATGAAAGGGAAAAGTTATACAAAAAAATAATTTGAAATTCACATAAAAATATATTATTTTCACTCTTATACAGGAACAAAGGAATACTACGTTCTCGCAGTCAAATTTAAAAAAAAATAAAAATTTACCAAGACTTTAAATAAACAGATTCTCTTATGTTTCTTCCTTCAAGGTTCTGGAAAACTTTATCATTTTCTTTTCCCATTTCTCAATAATGGTACTCATCCTTGTTATATGTTCTTATTTGTTCTTGATTTTGAATTCTTTTTCTTGGATCTTCTACTGTTACCATCATTACAAGTGCTGCTTTTTATTGTCTTCTTTTTCAATTGATGTTGCTTCTGGAATTTAAAATTTCAAAGTACATTTAATTCGTTTCCAGAATTTTCTTTATTTATAATAATCAGTATATATTTCAAAATTTGGTTAGAAACATTCCAGTTTGATTTCTACAAGTTCAGATTAGACTGTTTTCAATTGTTTCAGAACACATTTGTGATTTTTTTTTTGCAAAGTGAAAAACAAACGTGTGCACTATATTCACATGTCCTAATAATTGGTTTCAGAGTTATCGATTATGTAGATATGGCACAAACTAGGGGTGTGCTTTGGAACACCAACCATGAACAAAATTGTGGACACCAATCATGTTTAACTTGTTCCTACTTTTCAACAATATGTCTCTGTTGCAATGCCAAGTAGAATCCTTAACGATCCAGACAAAAACAACTGATTGAGACAAAAACTTTGATGGCGGCCAAAACACAATACAAAATTAGAGTGACTCAATTTTTAACTATTCACGTTGGTTGACTTTGACCGCATGATTACTTCCTAATCATGCCACATATTAGAAAGTAATTGCCCTTTCTAATCTATTTTTTTAATTTACTGTTTTATAAATTTCAACTAGACTTAGAATAGACTGTTAATAACGTCCACATAATTTTTCCAATGAAGTGCATGAAATAAAATAAAATTGAAAAAAGAGCAATCTAGGAGATAGCAACTGACAGGTACAGGGCGGTGGAAACGTGATACACTACCAAGTACAGTCGACGTATACGTATACCATACACTATCCGACAACCCAATTGGAACCGTTGAACCTCCGTTGAGGCGCCGTTCACCGGAACGTACCATATGTAACCTCTTCCCTCATTCAATAAAATACACATTATCTTGAACGTCACCGGAACTGTATATATGTGTGTTACGTTCTCGTTTCATCGTTAATCATCATCATAGTTATTGTTGTTGTTATTATTACTAGTAATTAATGATGATGGTGGTTGCGATAAATTCGTTGGTACCCGCGAAACCGTTTCCACCTCGTGCGTTTCGCATCTACAGGCGCAGAAGGCTCAAAATCAATTCGTCTCTTCCGCCTTCACCTGCTCCCTTCGAGAATCTCTTCCGCATCTTGATCACGCACTATCCCTCCGTCAATTCGCTCGATTTGATAACTCCCGCTCTCGGCTTCGCTACCGGCGCCACGCTCTTCTTCTCCTCGCGCTCCAAATCCGCCGCCGACGATGGTCACCGTTCTTCCGTATCCGATATCGGCGAGTGGATGCTCTTCGCGACTCCGACGCCGTTCAACCGCTTCGTTCTGCTGCGGTGTCCGTCGTTGGTGTTCGAGGGGAGCGACGCGAGCGAGAGGGATTACGTGAGCGGGAGGATTGAGGTGCGGAGGGGAAGAGAGAGGGAGGGTTTGGTGGAGGAGCTGAGGTATCAGAGGGTGTGTGTGAGTGGTGCTGATGGAGGTGTGGTTTCGTTGGATTGGCCTGATAACTTGAACTTGGAAGAGGAGCTTGGATTGGACTCTACTCTCTTGATTGTTCCCGGTTCGCCGCAGGGTAGCATGGACGCCGATATTAGGTTGTTTGTGGTGGAAGCTCTGAAGAGGGGCTTCTTCCCTGTTGTCATGAACCCCAGAGGATGCGCTGCTTCACCTCTCACAACTCCCCGGTAACATTAACAACACGTTTTTTTTAAACAAGTATTGTTAGGTTAGGCTGCTCAGAAATAGTTCATTCTAGTTAATTTATGCGCATAATGGTATGCTATGTTGCATGAACGGGGTCGTATATTATTTGGCATGCTGGTTCTTTTAGGAAATAGTGTAGTTGAAACAAGAGTAGTGATAGCAACACCATCTCTACTCTACCACTTTCTTGCGTAAAAAGAAAATAACTAGCTTACTCTAGTGTTATAAGGCTTCTCTTCTCGCTATTTGTAGATATGTGGGAGAGTCATTGTAAGCTACATTACTCTGAAATATACAAAGAGACTATTGTTTTATTCAAAACCCATTTGTAGTCGATCACGCAACTTTACTGTTTTGTTGGGACTCACACTTCACGCTGATGCTCTTTCTAGCATACTATGTTACTTTAAAGTTTATGAGAAACTAAAAATCATAAATAGGATTCATTAAGTGTGAATTGAGAGTCGTTGTGATTATCAATAAATTTCAATAAGTGACAGATTTTGTATGTTTAGATAACAAAGTGAAGAAATGGATACCGTTTTGGAATTTTAACAACTACATATTTTTAGTTATGTGTGTTTTAATCACAATTGTAATGGTTAATTTTCTAATCCATAATTTTACTCCCCCCCTAATATTATCCTTTAATAAAATGTACCCTCACTTTAGGGAAGCTAAATCCTCCGTAGGATCTACTCTTAGGGACATGGGACTGCTACTCTTCCTTTTCATCTTCCATTCTCATCCAACTAAATGATTATATACTTCTCCCTCATTCTGGTATTTGCAAATTGTTTGACTTAAATACATCCAGACTGCCTTTTTCTCTTTACAGACATGTGGCAAAAATAAGACAAGGGTAAGGACTTCTTAACTACTTCATTTTCTGTAGGTTATTTACAGCCGCTGACAGTGATGATATCTGCACATCTATAACATATATCAGCAATGCAAGACCATGGACAACCTTGATGGGTGTTGGCTGGGGATATGGTGCAAACATGTTAACAAAATACCTTGCAGAGGTTGGAGAAAACACTCCATTGACAGCTGCCACATGTATAGACAATCCTTTTGATTTAGATGAAGCTACAAGGTCCTCTCCTTATCACATTGTTACCGATCAGAATTTCACTAGTGGAATGATAGATATTCTACAAGCCAATAAGGTAAATTAGTTTTTTTTTTTTTTTTTTATCTGCAAAGAATAAATAAAATTAAAATGGGACACTTCAGGGGTGTCCCAACCCGTATACAATAGTCAAGAACTCCATGCAACAGAAGCTTTTGGTTCTTGATCACCATAGAGCACCTACTAGACTCACACAACCATTGATGCAGTAAAACAACCTGCAGACTACTAGAAACCAGCACATGCCTTAGGTCAATCAGAACCACTAGCGATCAGAAAAGCACAAAAACAGTGGCTTCAAAACTGAATGAAGTGAAATAAGCACATCCCCACATCCAATTCCAGCATACCAAACAGCAGAGTGTTGCACATGACAGCATCTGCACACCGAACTCCTCAGCATCCAACCACCATGCTCAATACAGAGGTTTGACACCCGTTCCTTGCTAGATGCCTTGTTCCGCGCTCCATCCTCCCCTATAACACTTCTTTTATTGCCACAGTACAGCACCTTGTAGGTGCTGCTCCTTGATTGCATGACCTCTGTTGCAGCCCCATGATACCCTGCCTAAGTCTACTACCCATGATACCCTGCCTAAGTCTACTAGAGACTCCGCTTATTGTTACGAGACTGGTGCGTACTTCCCACCAGAGCAATATCAGCCTCCCAATAGAATTGACTTAAGGGTCACACAACTTTGGGTTAAAGTTGCAGATCATAATTCAGCACAAATTTATCACCTTGCACCATACACAACCTGTCCAAAGGCCCACTCCTTTTATAGACCACCTCACCCGATTACGAGCTGCTGCAGTGATTTAAGGTAAATTAGTTCCTTTCAATCTTCGCCCACCTGTGCCCGCCCCGCTTGCAGCAACATGTCCTGTGCAATCTGTTTTTGTGGTCATATATATTTTTACCTGTTATACTTGAAATACTCTTAAAGCTATCCTTATGACTTAGTTACACACGTACTACTTCTGTAGGCACTATTCCAAGGCAAAACCAAAGGTTTTGATGTTGAAAAAGCTCTTTCAGCAAAGTCTGTACGTGATTTTGAAGAAGCAATATCTATGGTATCTTATGGGTTTGAGGCTATAGAAGATTTTTATTCAAAATCCAGTACAAGAAATATGATCAGGGATGTTAAAATTCCTGTTCTCTTTATACAGGTACACATGCTACTCTTACTTGATTAATTGCATCCTTTGCGTTTTGCTAAGTATTAATTTATTAACTGCTGTATTATTTTGGGAGAAAGTAGTATACTCCTAATTACCCACAACACACTGCACAATTGTCTGCAGTCGTATTTTAGTGTTTATGGCTGCTAAGATAGTGAAACAATTCAGCTTCATTGTATTCATACTAAAGTGAATGACAAAAATGGCTATGCAAATCACTTCAGGTGCAATTCCTATTTAGTTGTGCTAGTTGTTTGTTCCTTATGACTTCTTTTTGTAATCCTCTGGGCATTATGGTTAGAAAGAGAAATATATTATAAGCATTGATACAATTTTTTATTGAATGGCTTCATTGCCTTTGATTGTAATTTTTGTTCAGTAGATAGATCCATATAGAGAATTTAGACTTTAGAACGTGAACAACATGGAAAAATTAGGAATAGTAGAACCAGTTGAAGTAGCATGATTTGGAATAGACGTACAATTTAATTAGATACATTGTTAGTGTAAAAAAAATCATTGTTATTCAATCACATATTGCTACGTACGATAACTCTGGAGGCTTCTATAAAGTCATACTCAGGATGATTTCTAATTAGCTGATTGTGTAAAAAACTTTACATTGACAGTGCATGAAAATTAAGCTCATAGAAAAAAGCAGCAGAAATAAAAGTTCAATTTTAGTTCTTTTTAATCACTATATTCAGCACCTTATCCTCCATACAAACAGTTTATCACAAGAAAAATGTATGTGAGAATTATTGTACATTAATTGTACAACTGAGAGAAGATTCTCACGGAGTCTATTGTGTTGGTAATTTCATTAATATCTCTGACTGTAGTACTTGTATACTTCCTTTTAGTTATATCTCTAGACAATGTGTGATTTTTGACACATGCCTCATGTCAAGGACCTGACATCTGAACAGGGTGCTAAATATTTGTGGGTGATTTGATAGCTCGATAGCAAGTATACAATAGGCCCAACAGACCTCAAGAGTTTTTATCTCAAACTCCTTTGCTAAATGTTGACTCAAGAGTTGTTGTTCCTTCCTGTCATTGTCGGTAACAATGGTATCATCCACATACACTAACAATATAGTTTCTCCCCATGTATTTGATAAATAAAGTGTGATTTCCTTGTCTTTTTTTGTATCCTAAGGTTGTCATGCCTTAGTAAATTTCTCAAGTCATGTGTAGGGGAATTGTTTCTCTAATACTCCTCAAGTTGGAGCATATATGTTGTACAAGACAAGCTTGTTACATATGCTATCAACATGATTTGAGAAACCTAATGAACATGTCAACCAGATGGTCAAGTGTGTGAAGATAACGTGCTAAGGAGCTAGTGACACATGGCATCGGCTGGCTGAGAGTTAGGAAGTCTAGTGGTTGTTAGAGAAGGGTGACTCTAATTGGTGGGTCTCAATAAAGGTTGGAGACTGTGGTGGCTGCTGGAGAACAAAATATGCTTCAAGGGCATGATTGCTGCAACAATTGTTGGCAGGCAAGACTGCTGCCAGAGAGCTAAAAATGCTTGGAGGGTATGACAGTTGTCTGAGAGAAAAAAATGCTTCAAGGACATAGTGGCAGCTAGAGAACAAAAAATGCTTAGAGGGCACCATTGTTATTGGAGGGCGCGACAGTTGTTGTCAGGCAAGACTGTTTCCAAAGAACAAAAAATGTTCTGAGGGTATGACAATTGATGGAGAGTGAAAAAAAGGCTTAAGAGAGTTCAGTGGCAGTCTGAGAGAAAAAATGCTTGCAATGGGTATTGTTTACTTGGGAGAAAATGTCAGAGGGACAAAGTTAGAGCTAGTGCATCGTGTGAAAATGTTATGACCTAGCAATAGATCTGTGACAAAATTAGGTCACAAAGGATGGTACTGTTGTGATACCATAATGGAAGGATTGCTTGTAATTGTGTGTTGTGCACACATGAGTACTCTTATTTATAATAAAGAAGAGATATAATATTAAGTAAGAAAATCAATATAACAGTGAGAAATATTTGGTAAGATATTTCTCATTAAATCATACCATATCTCTGTATTTAATGTAATCAAACCATATCTCTAACAATGAGAAACAAAATGGTATCACTAATATTTAGTGAATTCCACAGGCAAGCAATAATTATTGAATCTTCTTCATCCCATGCTGCAAAATTTGGGTCTCCCTCCTTTGTTTCAGCACAGTTCCAAGTAGCTGTTTTTCCCTTTTCCTTTTAGCATTGTGCAAACAAGTTGTGACCACTTCAAATAATTTTCTCCATTCAAACTATAAACAGGTTGAATTCCCTGCAAATCTACTATTGATAATTCTGAGGTGGATGCACAACCTCCCCTTCCATGTCAGAAATTCAGCAGATTTATGACAGCAGCTTGAAAAACTGATCATCTCCAGAGCTTAGTAAATTTTTTTGAAAAATATTGTTTGCAGAATAGCCTAAATAGGAGCTCCGATACCATGATAAAAGAAAGAAAGTTTGAGAAGTGAGACCCAGAGTGTATTTTCTGAATATGCTTCAGCTGAGTTTCCACCCATCATATTGATCTATTAATAATCAAAAAGGGTTACATGGTAATAAATAGCTTCACTTATTTGCAAGAGAATAATTAAACTATCACAACTTCCTAAGATACACTGAACCTAGTTAAATACTTTGAAAAATAGGAACATTAGTTGCTCCTATTTCCAATAATCTTCATGAAACATCTCACCAAAGCAAACATCCATTTTCAAAGTACAAGAAAGATGACAACTCATCGAATTAGAATGAATATAAAAAATCTAGTAGCAGCTTCATAAAAACTTATCTTATTTGCGTACCTCATGAACAGATAAAACTTTTAAGACAAGAATACTTCTGGAACGTTTACACAGACAATGGTGGAAAATTCAGCCTATAAATTTTGAAAACCAGAAATATTCTGAAATAGTCTTGCTTCCCTGAGGGCCATTTTACACCCCAATTGAAATCATCTAGTAAAATTCATTTGATTAATAAACCTTTTTCAAATATTCTCACATTGTTTTTGCAGTTTTACATAGATGTAAATTTAAAACATATTGATTATCATATAACCCAATAATCCAATTATCACATAACCCAATAATCCAATTATCACATAACCCAATAATCCAATAGTAGCATCAACAGATTTTTGTATCATCTGTTGGAGCTGGAACATTGCCATCTGTGTGCCCCCATAATTCCTTTCCAGTGGCAAACAGTTGAAAATGAAATTCCAATTCCTAGGGATACAAAATTTAGATACTAGTAGGGATTTCAAAGTAATGAAAAAGTTCTAACAGATTCATATATTTTCTATCCGCAATAGAGTCCAAAAGATTGCTCAGATCAGATAATACCCAAAAACACAGATAGAAAGTAGTCAAAACCTAGACAAAGGAGATCACAAACAAGGAAATAACAGAAGTGATTCCATTGACATTCCATTTGCACTTGCAGCAGAGAGAAAATTAGGTTCTTGGTAAGATACAATTCTGATTGAATGGTTTGATTGGCTCTGATTGTATTATTATTTAATATAAATGTTTAGACTTGTTTTCTAGATAATATACAGGAATGCGCGACTATTGAAAACTAAATAAAAGTAATCTGCGCAAATATGGTAACAGCCTGGCTTCTGCTTCTGTAGTCTCTCTTTCCCTTTTCTGTAGGATTCTTAATCACTAATAATCTGTAGATATCAGTTCATTACATGTTTTAACTGTTTTACAGGAAAAAAGGTTCTGTACTAACAATGGCCTTTTCATATTATTTGTTGTTTCTAAGTATTAATTCCTTTATGCATGCATGCAAGTGCAAAAAATCTTATCAAAGGTAATTTTTATCAGAGTGGTAATGGGATGGTTCCTGTATTCTCAGTTCCAAGGAACCTGATTGCTGAAAATCCATGCACAAGTCTGCTCCTATGTTCTTGTTTGCCACCTAGTGTTACTGATACTGACATGTCTGCTTTATCATGGTGTCAGCTTCTAACAATTGAGGTAACTATTTCTCTATCTATTTAAGGATTCAAGTTGGAAATTTGAATTTTAAAAGTGGAAGGCTATTTATTTACAGGTTCTAACAATTAGACTGGATTGACCAGTTAGATTTGTTAGAAAATATGAGAAATATATGATGATATCATTTTTTATATCAAATATTTTGGAGTACCCTACATTTTTTTTGGAATTGTCAAATTTTAGTTGTTAATATGTTAATGTTTGTAAGTGGAGAGACTCGAATCTGCCACCTATCCCTCTCCTCCTATTTTTACTACCAAGTAAGTATCCTAGATGATCTTTTAAGATTTATTCTTCTTTTATTATGTTTTGTTTACTTACTTAATTAGGATCTTTGTAACTATAAACATATCTTAATAGAATAAGATTTCTAGGCAAATCATATCATGTACAGAGGAATAAGTCTCCTATAGGTATTTGCATTTGTTACAATTAGCCTATATAAAATGGAATCTTGTGTAGTTTAGACACACAGATTGAGCAACGTTATGCCTCTCTTTTCTCTCTTTTAACATCGTATGAGAGCGTACCACCCCTCAAACCGATTTTGTGACTATTATATTATCAGGTTTGCTAAAAACAAAAAAACTAATAACTCCAACTAGTCATCTGTTTTTGTTCATATAAAATCCAAAGATATAGGATTGTTGAAAACAAAACTAATGAACAGTCAATTGTCCAAATTGCTTGTGCAGCTAATGTTGTGAGCTAGTTCTTGAACTCTTCTTGGTAGGACCATTAGGATGCAGTAATACAATACAGATCCTGAAATACATTAAAAGTGTTTCCAAGTAAATGACTCATTTATCGATAGAAAGAACATGCTCAAATAAAATCTAATGTACAATTGCTTTACAACTGCAAAATTCATCTAGCCGGGTAGGAGACTTGGGGGTTTTGGTTAGTTGGCAGTAATTACCAGCGTTTTAACATTCTTGGTAATTAGCCAATGTAGTGTGGCATACTTCTCCTTAGTTTCTTCTTGAAAACAAGGTGCATGCTTTTTCTAGGGGGCTGGGGGGTTATTGATAACGGATTTATTACTAAAAGCGAGTCATGAGGGATAAGCAAAGGGTAAAGGGGGAACGATATGAGCATGCTTAGTAACAAAATGACTAATTGTACTAGGGTGGGTGATAACTACCTAACAGAATAGGTAGTATAATTAGAGATTTTCTTAAAAGAGAGTAGGAGACAGGGGAATAGAACTAAAGTTGAGGTGGGTGAGGTTCTCTCAAATATACCTTAGTGTAATTACTAGAAACTTTTTCTTCATTCATGAATTCTTTCCCTGGAAACAGATTCAATCCTGGTTGAACCTCGAAACATTAGAAATAAACCTTTTCCTATATTCAATGGTTGACTTTGGAAATTTTTATTTCATATATGTTTTCAGTTGCTGCTTCTTCTCAATTAACTTTAACACAAATTAGTAAATCATTTAAACACAATTAGAAAATCCTAAAGGGTATCATGATGTTAAATTCTATAATCTTTTGTTCATGGAAATTTGCTTCACATATTTTTCATCTTGATCCGGTACCTAGCTTCCTTGCAAAACCTATATTGCTAGGTTTATCAGTTCCCTTAATTTGTGAGGTAAAAGATGCTTTATCATAATTTATTTATTTTTTTCCCTTTTGGTGAATTTGAGATTTCCAAGTATATTCTTGCAAGTGATAACCTGACAAGTTATATCTGCAGTGGCTCACAACAGTAGAGCTGGGACTCTTGAAGGGCCGTCATCCTCTTCTGACAGATATAGATGTTACCATAAATCCTTCTAAAGGACAGGTTGTTGTGGAGGAAATAAGGTCAAACAATGATGCTGAAGTTGGCAAACTGTTGAGTCTTACTCGGTCAGATGCATTTAATGGATACTCTATTGATCCCAGTAATGACTTGTTTGAAGAAAATAAGAATAACACTGGCCTCCAATTTAGGTCCCAACAAGGTCTACAAGGGAACGTTGAGCAGGATATGAGCTTAAAGGTAAAAGATGATCCATCGCAGCAGACTAGCTCCAGTAATGCAGATTTGATTGAAGAGGAGAATGTTTTCTCTGTAGATAATGTTCAAGTTCTACAGACAGCACAAGTGGTAATAAATATGCTCGATGTTACCATGCCTGGTACTCTAACAGAAGAAAGGAAGAAAAAGGTAGAACATATAGTTTTATTGCTAGGTGTCATTTTTGGGTTTGGAGATCTCTTTTCCTGTTCTTTCTTAATGTCTTATCGACTTTTCTGCTAAAAGAACAGGGTAGAGGGAGAACTTAAGGACTACAGGACTAGCATATTTTTATTTGCTAAAATCAATTCATTTTTTATCATCTCTTTTAATGATTTTAAAGATTTATATCATTAGGATTTTACTGATGGTCCTTCATGTTCTTTCCTTATACTCATGGTGAATGTTTGCAGAAAGGGGGAGGGGATTTCCCAGGAATCTTGTTTATTGTGTCAATTTCTCAAGAAATAATTTTTGAAATGGAATATTTATAATTTGGATTAGCCTGTACCTATTTACTTTAAATCACGCAGCTGCTGTTGCTAAAGAGACTATTTCTGTGGGGTTTCAAAACTGTAAATATTTATAGAAATGGAATAGAGAAATAACCAGGATTTAGATGCAATGCTTTTCTAAGATGTAACCCTCAGAGATAAAAGTTTTAAGGCTTAGAAGAAAACATTGTCAAAATAACTTATGCTTACAGATTCTCTTATAGATAACTGATACATTTTAAATGAATGACTAGGGGAGTTTGTTTCTAGCAGTTTATCAATCATTTTAAGAAAAACTTTGGTACTATCCTCGAAGGTAACGTAACAAATTCTTCCACTTTTTTATTTTATGAAATTTCAAAGCTTGTTAAATTGTTGCGAATCAACTAAATGGAGCTCTCATTTTCGACATAAGTTGTTAGCTTCTCAATTTCTGTGAACTGTGAGTGCGTTTCAAGTTGTTAAGAATATGTAAAAATAATTGTTAGAATCTTCACTATTTGGTCTTTATATATCCTTAAATGTTTGGTAAGCGACTACATGGTTTTCAGTATTCTATTTTATTGTAACATCTGAAATAGTTTATCCAGATATTTTTTCATAGTTTTAGAATTTTGTAATTATCAGTATCACTTGTTATAAACTTCCAGGTATTAACTGCTGTGGGTCAAGGACAGACACTCATGAAAGCTTTACATGATGCTGTTCCAGAAGATGTCCGTGGAAAGTTGACAGATGCAGTGACTGGAATTTTGCATGCAAAGGGCTCTAACTTGAAGGTAGATAGAACTCAGAATGTTTCTCAGTCTCCTGAACCATTACCAGGGCAAAAGAACCAAGAAAAATCCAGAGAAGTTACGGTTGAAGACCAGACCTGTGTGAATCAGATGAAAAAGACTAGTCCTATAGATGGTTCTGATAATGCTCCAGGTAGCATTCATGAACTTGCTGAAGGAACAGAAACAGAAGTTATTCCCATAGAGACACCAAATTCTACAAATTTAGCCCAGTCTCAAGCATTAAATGATGAAGTTGGTTCTTCCAGTTCTACCAGGAAAGAAACTAAGTCTAATGACAGTAATGACACAAATGAGGAATTCAAAGGAAAAGCTGTTTCTAATGTTGATTGTTGCAAGAACGAATTCGAAACAGGTTCTAAACCATACAATCCTAGCCATCCTGATGGAGCAGGTGGCTTTGAATCAGCATCTGTGGGCGAGCAGAAGAGCCAAGACAGTGGAATCGCTCAAATAGACCCAAAGGAGGAAAATAATACCCTGAAGGATGAACAGAAAAATCAGGATTTTTCCATCAATCATAGTAAAAATACTTCAACTGATGCAAAAGAAGAACCCTTTTCACCTTCTATGTCAGAGGAAAATAATACTCTGAAGGATGAACAGAAAAATCAGGATATTTCTATCAATCATAGTAAAAATACTTCAACTGACGCAAAAGAAGAACCCTTTTCACCTTCTATGTCCTCTGCACACCCAACAATGGAAAGAAAAGGTAATGACAACGAGCAAAAAGATAACAAGAATACACAGCATGTCACATCTCTGACCAACTCTAATAATTTAGTTTCTAGTGCCCCTGCCTTCAGTGTTTCTCAAGCATTGGATGCCTTGGCTGGGATGGATGATTCCACCCAAGTGGCTGTTAATAGTGTTTTTGGTGTGATAGAAAATATGATATCTCACCTTGAGAAGAGTTCAGAGAATGAAGAAGTCAAGGATGGAAATGATGTTGAACACAAGATAGAAGAAAAACAAAAGACTAGTAGCCAAAGAAAGGATTCCAACACATCTACTGATCCTTCAGTAGATGATCACCATAATGAAATGTACTCGAATAATGGTTCTTGTCATACAGAGGAACAACCACCTCAAAGTTTTAGTGAAATTAGTGGGAACAGTGTATTCGATTCTCACAGTTGTAACTCTAATGGTCACATAGTCCAGAAGGAAAGTAACACAAATACTCAACTGATTGACAAAAGATTTCTTAATGATAAATGGGATGGACACAGACAGGTGGATAGGATGCCAGAGTTCATAGCTGCAGGTTCATACGGGGGCTCTCCTTACAATGAAAACCTCTGTAAATATCTAGTTTCGAAGACTCCTGTCAAACCACTTGATTTAAACACGACAACTGAATTATTACTGGATTATTTGCCAGAAGAAGGTTGGAAACTCTTTGAACAACAACAAGACGTGGATATTGCTTCTTCTAATACTGAAACTGGAGAGGAGGCTGGGCCCAGGATGATGGCTCCCTCATCTTCAAAATCTTCTAATGCAGAGGAATATATTGAACCACCATATGTAATATTAGATTCTGAAAAGCAACAAGAACCTGTCAAAGAGTTCATTACCACAGATACTGAGAACAGAATGACATATACCAGTGATGATAGGTCAGATGAATTTATTCAATTTGTGAAAAAGAGAGTGTTACATTCTTTGAAGATGGAAGTTGGTCGCAAGCTGAATGCTGCAGAAGTGATAGAAATGAAATCAGATCTTGCTGAAGATCTGGAACATGTGGCAAATGCAATTTCACAGGCCGCTCTACATAGCAAGGTGCAACAACCTCATACCGAAAGTCAAGGTCTAAATGGTGAGAGTGCTGTAAAAAAGGTTGGTACTCTTGAAGGGGAGCATATTGTTAGTGTAATTTCATCCTCTGTTCAGCAAACAAACTGTCTGAGAAAAGTAGTGCCTCTTGGTGTTATTGTTGGGTCCATTTTGGCTTCCTTGAGGAAATATTTTGATGTAACTACACTTCATGATGATCCGAAAAGATCTCCGATCCATGATGATGAGGAAAAACCTAGCAAAAAGAATCATGGCATCGGAGGTGGAACAGAGATAGGTCAAGTACATGAAGAGAAGAAAACTAGTTTGGACCATCCTATTCAAACAGAGACAGTAGAAAGTACATTGGAAGATACAAGCAAAAATACTGTCATGGTTGGTGCTGTTACAGCTGCTCTTGGGGCTTCTGCTTTACTTGTGCAACAGAAGGTATTAGTTTTCAATTGCTTCACATGGAATGGGATGAATAACAGTTTACTTTAAAATTAAACTACAAGTTGCATCTAAGTAGAGTTGTGTGAGTTTCAAACTTAAAATTGTTCTATTCCAGGATTTCCAACAAGAAAATGTAACTGCTGAAAGCTCGGCCACATATTTGAAAATGGAAAACCCCAATCAAAAAGAGCCAGATCAGCTACAGGAGGAAGTCTTTGAGAAGAACCAGAATAACATAGTCACAAGCCTTGCTGAGAAAGCCATGTCAGTTGCTGGTCCAGTTGTACCTACTAAAGAAGATGGTGAAGTGGATCAAGAAAGGTCTGAACACCCATTTTAACAACTTGCAAGTGCTTTACTGGTTTTCTTTTTCTATAAAGATTTAATATGACTTCCCTCCATTAACAGACTGGTTGCGATGCTATCTGATTTAGGACAGAGAGGTGGATTATTGAGGCTTGTTGGAAAGATTGCTTTGCTGTGGGGTGGTATGCGTGGAGCAATGAGTTTGACAGACAGGCTTATCTCATTCTTACGCGTTGCTGAACGCCCTTTGTTTCAGAGGTAACTTGAACTGGAAATGTTCAATTCATCCTATGTTACTAAGTAGTGCAAATAATTCCAGCCTTTCCATTTTTGGAATTACTGGTTGAAAATGGAAGCTGCTAAGCTTTAGACAATATATATCATAACCTGCTGAATTAGAGGGACATAAAGAAAAGATAGAATTTAGAGAAGGAGAATGCCTTCTTATTCACTGTAGTTTTTTTCAAAAAAAATCCAAATGCGAATGTATATCTTCCCTAGGTTCTGCTATCTATATGGTTAACAGCTGTGAGAGTGTGTGAACTATTGTTTTTATATAACTCAAACTCTGATTTTTTTTCTTCTAGGATTTTTGGGTTTGCTGGCATGATCCTTGTTCTATGGTCTCCTGTTGCCATTCCGTTACTTCCAACAATTGTTCAAAGCTGGACTACAAAGACTCCTTCCAAAATAGCTGAGTTTGCTTGCATTGTTGGCCTCTACACTGCTACAGTGATACTTGTTATGTTATGGGGAAAAAGAATCCGTGGATATGAAAATGCATTTGAACAGTATGGGCTGAACTTGAGATCGCCACAAAAGGTAAATGTTAGAGATAAAATCTAATGGACAAGTCCTAGGATATTACTTTTAAGTTGTCACTCATGCTTTTGTCTTTTCTTTCCTTTATGTTTGAAATATCTTAAAATTAAAATTGCGTGTAGCATTAATTCATTATCATATACAATATCTACTAAGATGTAGAAAACGACAATGAAGAATATGTTAAGAATTTGTTTTTTGGAGGGACCGTTTGAAATAACTACATGTTAGAATGTAGCAAATGGAAGTGATATGAAAATGGTTCTGATGTGTGCGTTTAATAGGTACACTGAACATTTACAGTGATTCTTACTTGCTCTAATTTAGATGAGATTTATTGTTAATGCCCAATATTTACATTTTACTTTAAAATGCAAAAGAATAAGAGATAACAATAAAGAGGAACATGATGTATAAGAGACCAGTAAACAACATTCTTCCCTTCTATAAATTCAATTTGGCTTCCTTATTTTCCTGAATCTGTCCTCTCACTTGATTCAGACTTTACTTATCATGCAAGTGATTACAGATCTTGCTGTGTTGCTTGTCTCTAGTTCAAATTAATGCTCTGCTTCCCCTTTGGCACATTCTTTTTTCCAATTTTTGAATGGGAATAGAGCTTCAGTAAATATGAAGTTTTATTGAATATATTTTTCATAGCATTACTTGTGTCTTTTATTGTTAAAAGAAACTCATTTTTGGATCTTTGCTGCAGCTATTTGAGTTCTTGAAAGGTTTGGTTGGTGGAGCCATCTTCATTTTTTCAATCCATGCTGTGAATGCATTTCTTGGTTTTGCAAGTTTTTCTTGGCCTCATATTCCAACTTCTTTAGATGCCATAACTTGGCTAAAAGTGTATGGACATATGGGTCTGGTAGTTTTTCAAGGAACTGTGATGGCAACTGCTATTGCACTGGTGGAAGAATTGCTTTTTAGATCATGGTTGCCCCAGGAAATTGCAGTTGATCTTGGATATCATCAGGGAATTATCATTTCAGGGATGGCATTTTCTTTCTTGCAGAGGTATGTCTTCTTTCCCAGAATCAAAATTTGTGTACTGTATTAATAAGTTCCACCTTTTGAATATGTATGGCCTGATTCATTTATAGATACGCACTTTGCCTAATTTGTTAAAAAAGGTTCATGCACCTTTATGAATACCAATTTGTGCTAAATAGCAGTGACGACTACAGAAAAGTTGTATGCGTAAGAACAATTTATGAATTGTTATCACTTGGAAAGGGTTAGAGTTGAAAGAAATAGATGAAATATATTTCTGAGCTATTTTACAAATGTAATTACAGTCTCTATTTATAGACTGTTTTACAACCTAATTAAGGAAAGAAATAATAGGTAATGAAAGCCAGAAATAATGGGTGTTTAAAACTGTACAAATCAAATCAAATCACTAACAAATCTGTCCTAATAAATATAGAAATATAGAATGGAATCTGCACTTAATTATAACATAATTCTCCTGATTATACAACAGTTAGCTATATGAGAGGAAAAAGATCTTTATTGAATTGATTAAAATTAAAACAGTACATGAGTCTATGTGTAATATATATAGAAAACTCTACCCGTAGAGTAATGATAAATATCTAGTATCTTACTGTACCACACTCATAATGATTACAATATCTTCTTGTAACTCAACACTATATTTTCTCCTAACTCAACATAATCCTCTACATCTCTGTATACCAAATGTTACAGGAGTATTGGGGTATTATGTTTATCGTTCAGCTCTCATCTCATTCATGTTCCTATCAATCCCCTTGAATTAGTCACTAGTTAATCCATTTAAGGATCAAATCTTGCTCATTTAATTCATTAGACTGTGTTTAATAGTTTATCATTCTTCTTAACAATCCACATAACTATATTCAATAGAAAACAAAGACTAACTCTTGGAAATTGATCTTAAGTTCTTGCTCAAACCTACAAAACTAGTTTGTTTGGTGACTTTGTCCAAGTTCTATAAGCTCTTTTTAAGTCATATATTCAAAGAAAAGAACTAAGATAGGTTGAGGGTGACTGCAATTAAGGTGACTTTGCCCAAATGGCCACGACTACCAGCATGGAGCACGACAAATGAAGGTGGCCCAATGATTGATCTAAGATAGGTAGGGACGGTCCGAACTTTATGAAAAGTTTAGATGTAGAAATAAACAATCAACTTTGAGGTTGCAAATTGCAATTAAGCGAGCAAGGGATGGCTGCAATTAACGCAATTTCCATTAAGACATCAACAATCAGATAATATCAATGTGTTGCAATAACCAAGTCTTGTCTTCAATTTATAGTACCTTATGTTCCAACTAGTACTCCCTCTATAACAATTTTCTAAGATAGGCCTTAGATATCTTTTGCTCACAAAGCTTGAGTGAACCCCTTTCACATTTCTTGCAAATCTCATTTTCTTGGTTTGATGTGTATGTCGTTATGAATGAATAGTATTTAATATTTTTTCTGTTTGAGATTTCACATCGACTAAAAATAAACCAAATTACAGGATATAAGTGAGGGCAATCCTTATCTTACAAGTCGCTTTTGTGAGGATGAGTTAGACTTCAACTCACTTCTTAATATGTTATCAAAGTCTATTCTAGCTAGGTTTGATGGGCTTATCATGTTACCCGCTATTGGGACTCTATCGGCATTTACAAATACTTAGTCTCATGCATCGTCATGAAGGGGTTGTATTAGAGATCCTAGATAAGGCCAATTTCCAGTATATAAGTGGGACAATCATCAAATCTAACATCCCTAAATTTTCCCATATCTATAACCATAATCGGTATGAAATATTAAAATAAATATATAAACATAATACAAATATATCTAAAATTTCTATTATAATGTTTCAAATTATCTATCTATTCATAAGACTTGAAACATTTACATATAATTTAAAACACAATTCAAAAGAAAAATAAACATTTTTCCTCATCCATCTTCTCACTGAGAAACACTTTATCACCTGTAACATCATCTGCTCCCGTGTAAAATACACGATCATCACAGATCAAAGAAAAACAACCACAAAACAAAACAAAGGGTAAGCTAGGTATTTTTAAAACTTATAACACAAAT
>Ga0123341_1001012_pt1 | contig 19942 bp, 13 predicted proteins | sample Turbeapinknodule_FD_89959 | JGI IMG/M metagenome (GOLD analysis project Ga0123341, IMG submission 89959) | Root nodule microbial communities of legume samples collected from Mexico - Turtle bean Mexico pink nodule | ecosystem: Host-associated > Plants > Roots > Nodule | place: Mexico: Nepantla...
CAATAATAAATGACATAAACAACTTAACAGGGAAAATTAATTTAATAACTTATTAACATAAATAACTATTCTAAACCCTAAACAAATTAAATTACAAAACCATAATCATAAAAAATTAATATAAATTTAAAAAAAAAATTTAAACACAAACCAAAAATGCATAAAAAAAAAAAACTGAACAATAGTAGAAGAAGATCAATTCAACTAGGATGATTAAGAGCACCACAAGATCACACTACAAAGTTGTGCCTGAAAAAAAAAACAAAAATAAGCAACACAAAAATTCAAAAATCTGGAAAAAAACTTTAACATAACCGACTATTCCATGTCTTATAAAAACAACATAATCGATTATTCAAAGAATTTAGAGATATAATCGATTATTTGTACAGCTAAAAAACCCACATAATCGATTAATCAAACACATAATCGATTACCCTCACTTTAACACAAATAACATAATCGATTATGCTCGACAAAAACATAACAGATAATCGATTATGCTGGCATAATCGATTATCCACTATTTTTAAACCATAATCGATTATGCGTTCAATTCTTTTTCAATGATAATCGATTATCTGCAATAAAAAACCAATCCAATGCTAACCCTAGATCAAACAACCACTGCAAAAATCACCCTCCCTTCTACTACGGTGCCTCACAAACCTCTCCAAGGTCAGTTTAAACCAATTCACAAGTCTGTAAACATACTTTGAGTTTCTTTCACTGAATTCTGAAGTTTCAAAGAACTGCTTTTATATACAACTGAAACGACAATTAATAGGCACCCGTCTACTTCACCCGCTGCATTCATGTCATTGAAATGGACTCTCTGGTCAAACGATTCCTGACCCAAAGTCAGGAATCTCATGCCATGCCCAAACAGTGCTAAAGTGCATGGCAGTGGGCAGTTTTTTGTCTTGCATGAAGGCACGGTCGTCAAGAATGAATGAACAAAAATGAAGGGTACATTGGTAAGTTCTCATGTATGACGTGACTTTCCCTTCAATACTCTCTCCTTTCTCTTCATTCCTTACATGAACCACAACACCCTCCACTTTCTCACCATCTCCTCCCTCACCCGCATGCAACCATGGAACCAAACGGGGGTGACACTCAACATCTGTCGTCGACAACATTACCACCTCCAAATCCAAACATTGGCTAAATTAAGAATACAAGTTATTCATGATTTTGGATAAAAGAAATCAAAAGAAGGCTTCTTAATTAAAGCATATTGAAACTATCAATCATCTCATAATCAATAAAAATAATCTACAAATATTTAGGTAGATAATATTATTCCTTTTGTTTCCTTTCCATGATCTTCACCTACTATGTTTGTTAAAGATGAGTGATTGAGCTTTTGGGTAAATGAATAAAAATATGAACATTCACAGGTTTAAACTCTTTGAATTGAAAAATGATTTTAGTCTTTTTAATTTTTTTCTTTTATGTCCACTTATGTTGTTATTTAAAACATTAAGTTTAATCTTTGAGGTTTTCAAAGTACATTGTATTAGATAGTTAATAATTAGTTTATAATTACTTTAACTACCTTTGTGTTGCATGTGTATATCTTGCATGTGTACTGTATAAATGTCTTATTCTCCTCTATTTTTGAGGTGAACTTTTCAATGAAATACACCTCGATTCTTTTTTGTTGTATAATGTAGATGCGCTTGAAGCTCTTATCCTTGCCCAAGAAGAAAGATTTGAGAGGTTGGTTCAATCCTCTATTTTTCAGGTTAACACTGCGTCTTCTCAATGGCCTTTCCAAAATTAAGATAAACAAAAACAAAAATTTAGCAATACCTATTTGCATGGTGGAGGTTCTTCAAATTGTGTTGGCTCGTTCTCCACTCACAATCGCTTCACTGGCTCCAAAAATACTTTTCGTCCCTCATCTTATCAATCCTCACCTTGGCAAAACGTCAAACACTTTTGTTAGATATGTCACAAGAATGGACATACGAAAGTTCATACGGTTGATACATGCTAGCACAATTATGATCCTCCTTCCACGCCTTCATTCAATGCTAACATGACTCAATATCATCTTCAGTTGAACAAGATTCAACACCTTCCATTCTTGGTGCACCATCAATCATCCAGGATCCCTTGTGGTACCTCGACAGTGGAGCTACCCTCCATGTCACCACGATTCAAATATCTTCATGCATAAACAGATTCATCACGATAGTGATAACTTAAGTCTAGGTAATGGTTAAGGTATGTCAATTCACACACTAGTTTCGCACATTACTTTGTTCCACACATAAATAATTTATTCTTCATAACCTTCTTCATGTTCCTAGTATAACTAAGAATTTCTTTAGTGTTCTCAATTTGCAAAAGATAATCATATTTATTTTGAGTTCTTTGCTAATGCTTTTTATGTTAAAAATCAGGATACTCACCGGATTTTACTCAAAGGAATAGTTAAAGATGGTCTTTATGTGTTTCCTCCTTCCAGTGACTCACATGTTTACACCGTTGATCATGCTTCTTATAAACTTAAGCTTCCCATGTTACAACTATGCCATAACAGACTTGGCCATTGTAATTTTTTTGTTGTTAAACGTATTTTGAATGCATGTAAAGTTTCTTACAATACTTCAAACTCATTTCTATGCTTATATGTGTGGCAAGTTTCATAAACTTCTGTTTCAGACTTCTAACACTAATACATTGCACCATTACAATTAGTTTACATTGATATTTGGGGTCCCTCTCCATGTTGTGCTTATAACAGTGCAAGGTAATACATATCTTTTATGGATGCTTACACTAAATATGCTTGGTTATTTCTTATGCATCATAAGTCACAAGTTCTAACGGCTATTACTCGGTTTAAGACTTTTGATGAAAACTTAACTAGTTACAAACTTAAAGCTATACAAACCGACAACACAAAAGAATTTCTATGGTTTAAACAATTCACACAAGAATTTGGTATTAGTCATCGTCTCATCTGCCTGCATACGCATGAACATAATGAATCAATTGAATGGAAGCATATGCATATATAACTAAAATGAGCTTAACTTTGCTTGCTTATGCTTCTTTGCCAATCAAGTTTTGGGGTGAAGCTTTTACTACTTTCATGCATATTATTAATGTGTTACCTCACTAATTATTAATAATTAGTCTCCTCATGAACTGCTTTTTAAAACTCCTCATGATTATGACAAATTCAAAACTTTTTGTTGTGCTTATTACCCTCTGTTTCGTCCTTTCAATAAGCACAAGTTGGACTTTAGGTCATATTGTTGCCTTTTCCTTGGTTACAACTTATACAGCAAAGGCTACCTCTATCTCTCTTCTATTGGTAAGACATACGTTTATCGTCATGCCATTTTTCATGAAGAGTTATTCCCATACAATTTATCTGAATATAAATTTGTCACCTTTGCTTCCTAAGATAGTGCTTCTACTAATTCTGATCCCTCTTTAACCATTTTTGTACCACCTTTGTCCTCTAATTTTGATTGTAATCATAATACCTCCACTCATTCTCTCACTAATCACAATAATATTGTGTTATCTACTCCTTCTCTAACCTCATCCCCAACTTTTACTCCTTTTCTAATGTTACCGCTCCTAACTCTGTCAATGTGCATCCCATGGTTACAAGATATAAAGCAAATATTTTTAAACTAAAAACTTTTCACGCTCAAACTATTTTACACTCACATATCCCTACCAATGTGAAAGATGCTCTCTCCTTTCCTTATTGGTTGCAAGCCATGCGCAATGAATATGCAACTCTCCTCAACAATCACACATAGAGCTAAAGTTGTTGGTTGTAAGTTATTATTTAAAAATAAGTATAATGGAAATGGTTCTTTTCAAAAACACATTGTGAAGCCCTCAACCATTCACATTGTGCTTTCATATGTTGTCTCCTCTGCATAGTCCATTCATAAGGTAGATGTCAACAACGCGTTCCTAAATGAAGATCTCTAAGAAGATGTGTACATGAAAAAACCACCAGGCTTTGAATCATCATCTCCTAACCTTGTTTTCAAACTTCATAGAGCTATAAATGGATTGGAACAGGCTCCAAGATCTTAGTTTCAAAAGTTAAGTTCCACTTTTCTCACGTTTTATTTTCACTAAACCAAGAGTGACACCTCTTTATTCGTTAAATTTATTCCTTCATATACTATTTTCGTGCTAATATATGTTGATGATATTATCATGACAGGATCTTCACGACATGAAGTCAACAATCTTATTTCACAACTCAGTTCGTGCTCTGCTTTGAAGGACCTTGGCCCGCTACACTACTTCCTTGTGTTGAAGCCAACCGTCTGAAAAGAAGTGATCTTCTACTATCTCAAACCAACTACATCAATGATCTTCTGCACCGAACAAACATGCAAGCAACGAATCCTCTTCTTTCGCCAATGTAGTCCAATATTCGTCTTTAAAAAGATGCTTCGCTATCTTGCAGGCACAACAACACATGGTTTAATCATTAAACACAAGTCTTTAACTCATATTCTTGCTTTCATCGATGTTGATTGGGGAAGTGATGCGGATGATCACAAATCAACCACAAGATATTGTGTTTACTTTTGCTCCAATATTGTTGCTCGATCTTCACACAAACAACGTGTTGTGTCACGCAGTAGTACTAAGACGAAATACAGAAGCATCTCATTTGTGCTCACTAAGGTAATACGACTTCAATCATTATTATATGAGCTTCGCATATCCACCTCACAACCTCAACTTTTTTCCGACAACTTAGGTGTAATATTACTTAGCACAAATCTTGTTATGCACTCGCATATGAAACATTTTGAACTCGACTTGCACTTTGTCAGAGACCATGTTCAACAAAAACATGTTAGCCTTCTACATCTCCCTGCCAGGTTTTAGGTTGCCAACATATTGACGAAACCAATTTTTGGACAATCTTTCTTTGATTTTAGATGTAAACTTGTGGTTGTAATTTCACCAACATAAGTTAGTTTAAAGGGGTGATATTAGATAGTTAACAATTAACTTATAATTACCTTAACTACCTTTTTGTTGCATGTGTATACCTGTATAAATATCTTCTCCTCCTCTGTTTATGAGATAAACTTTTCAATGATAATACAATATATACTCTTCCTTGTTCTTCTAACATATTGCGAGGGAGAATGAGATAGGATTCTGTGAACTATTTTGTTAGAGAGCTAAATAAAAGAAGGTTGCTTAAAGTGACATTTTTGAGTAAAGAATAACTAACAAATCTAATTTAGTTTGAGAGTCCATTCTTATGTTCACAAGATGAAATAATTAATGCATTAAATGACAATGATATACAAGTTTGAGATCGAAATTGAGTTAAAGTTAATTATTTTTGTAATTATGTTTTTAAATAGGCTTTAATGACCTTATTTTTAAGTCATATAATATTGTTGTAGTCTAATAATATATTGAAGATAAGATATTTAAGGTATATATTAAAGATATTATGTCATGCTGCTAAAATTTATCTTTTTAAAAAAAAAAATATATACATAATAACTCATTATACAATAATAATTTTTTTTAAGACAATTAAATGGGTATCTTTATAGACGTAACTTACAAGGAAAAAACATATTTAACATTGAAAATTTTCCTAAATAATTAAATGAATATTATTTCAATATTTTAGAAAGATGAATTAATTAAAAATGCAATAAAAGGAAAAAATATTAAAAAGTTTGTATGGGGCACAAGTTTTAGAAAGATGGATAATTATTTTCTGTGTACATAATATGTAGCCAAAAGAACTTAAATAGGAAATGAAGCAGGTGTAAGTAATTTTTAACCTTATAAACTTTTCAAAGTATCTTTCTCAAACAAAAACCACACTTATACATCTAAACTTAGTTGACAGAGAAAGTGGGCCAGGAAAAGATCCGAACCCGACACACACAAAAACAAATAACAATAACTAAAATATTTTCTCTTATTTTTTAGAGCTACAATAATATTTTATTGATGGCAACAAACCCAACCAAAACACGCGGTGTTAAAATTGAACAAGATTACCAAAGTGGCGTCGCAGTTTCAGGAAATTGAAATTCAATCTGAAACGCCCCGTCACCGTTCCAACCTCCGAAGAATTTCGATTGAACGGGGTGTTCTCAATTTCAAAGCATTGTCACCAATTTTTCTCCTCAATTCAATTTTAATCCAACTTAGGTTTATTTTTTCTTAGATCTTTCGTTTTGGATCCGCCATTATAATCGTCGATTTGGGGAAAATTCAAGCATGGAAGGCATAATGAGCAAGCTCCGCAACCTCGATGCTTACCCTAAAATCAACGAAGATTTCTACAGCCGCACGCTCTCCGGCGGCGTTATCACCCTCGCTTCCTCTATCATCATGCTTTTGCTCTTCTTCTCCGAGCTCCGTATGCTTCTTTTCATCGTCGTTTTCTTTCTTCTTTTGTCGTTTTCGTTATCCAAACTCATTCTCGTGTTTGCACTGCCTCCAGGGTTGTACCTCCAGTCGGTCACCGAGACCAAGCTTGTTGTAGACACTTCCAGAGGCGAAACGCTGCGTATAAACGTAATCGCTAACTTCCTCTCCTTTCCGTTTAACGGTTAATTTGTTTGTTTATAAATAATTATTAGCAATTAACTGGACTTTGTCGTTTTGATGCTGAAAGTGCAGTTTGATGTCACGTTTCCTGCGCTTCCGTGTTCCATACTTAGTCTCGATGCCATGGATATCAGCGGAGAGCAGCATCTAGACGTTGTATGTATTGTTAAAATTATGAACTAAAAATAAACAAGTGATTTTTACTTTTTTTTAAAAATTTTGCTCGAGCTGCAGAGGTAGGTGTTTTGCTTTTCGTGCGTAATTTCATGGTTTGTGACAATGTTTTTTATCTTTCGCTGTGTAACTCTCAGAAACATGATATAATCAAAAAGAGATTAGATTCTCACGGCAATGTGATTGAAACGAGGCAAGAAGGAATTGGCGCTCCCAAGGTAAACAATACAATTATGTTCGTTTGGATATTCGTAGTTTTGTAATTCATGCGTTTATATTTGAGGGTTAGTTACTGTGGTAGTAACCGACATTGAGCTTTTAAATTGAGGTGCGGTTTTGTCATTACCCTTTACATTACTGGAAATTGTGAGGAAATGTGGCTGATCTGGCCCCAATTGCGGTGGTGTAAACCCAAAATCGTTTACTTGCGGCCTAAAATGGCATCAGGTTGCTGTAAATTCAAGATCATTGACGAGCAGTCAAGTGGTCGTTGACCATATTTTAAAACCATGATTGACACATTAAGCTTTAGGAGGCCTGGGTGACCAAACACATTTTAAAGGGAGTTTTTCCTTTAGAAAATGAGCTTGTAACAGAAGTCACTTATCTTGTTTCCTTCCAGAATTAGATTCATTTTTTGCATTTCTTAAGATTAGATCAGTAGTGCCCTATCTATATTTCTTCTTAAATTATGGTTTTACGTTACGTTATGGTAGAGAATTTCACAATTTATAAGATATTCAAATACATTGAATTTGAATTGATTTTATTTTAATCTGTTTCATTTTTAAATGTTTTGTTTATAATAAGGCAATTCAAATTGATTGAGTTTTAATTGTGTTTTTTGGAAAAATGTATTGCCATTACTATAAAATACAAATAATTAAGTTATTAAATAATTAATAATTCAAAAATATCAATATTGATGATATTGTTCTTAGTTGATGTTATTTTTGGGTCAAAGTTTGGTAAGCATTTTTCAATGGACATTGACAACTTTTTTTTTAATTGATGTTGGCCGAGATTGTTTTCTATTGATGTCGATCACAGTTATTTAGGATATATTAATTGCAAAATATGTTTTTTTAGCTTACATCAGTAATAAATTAACTCCAATAATTGTTCAAAAAATAACATAATCAACTTCAGTCTTGAAAGAAATCTTTGTTGACATTTATTAATAAATAATGTTAAGATTATGACACTCAAGCCTTAGTCAAACGAACAATGTCTAAGTGTTAGTAAAACTGAAGATGTCCAAACCAACATTAAGTTGAGGAAAAAATATGAAGATAAGAGACATACATGTGAAAATATGAGGAATTTCAAATTTTCTAATTTTTAGTAATCTAATTACTATTATAAAATTCTAAAATTTCAATTTCTTTTGAAACTCCTTACCTTCTTAAAATTCCCTATCCAAATGTCTTCCTTGCTTGCCTTAATTTTGGAGCATTTTATTCATTTAACTTTTTATTTGATCAGATTGAAAAGCCCTTGCAAAGACATGGAGGCAGGCTTGAGCACAATGAGACTTATTGTGGTTCCTGTTTTGGTGCTGAAGCGGTATGCCTGGTTTAAAATTATGCTTTATAGGGATGTGTTGATTTAATGCTTTGTGTATATCTTGTTTTCTAGAGAGAAGAAAGTGGAAAATTTTCATTTATAACTACATTGCTTAGTAAGAAACCTTGTATTTTATTTCACTGCTTTTTTGAATTCAAAAACAGAAACCGTCATATATTTGTTCTGGATAAACAATTTTGAAATTTCAACTTGGTGTCATTATTAGTCAAGCCCATGTTTTTCTTCCTTTCATTTAATATCTTTGGTTTCCTACTCAGGCATCATAATGGTGGAATTGGATGAATCTTTGTTTGAAACGTTCTTAGTATAATAAATTAAATGCTTACCTGAATCTTGGGTAATTTATGTTTGCAGTCAGATGATGATTGTTGTAATTCCTGCGAGGATGTTCGTGAAGCATACCGTAAGAAAGGATGGGCACTTTCAAACCCAGATTTAATTGATCAGGTTTGTCCTTATGGCATCTTGACCTCAAATTTAAGATTATTCCTGAGGATATCACATTATTTTATTTATTGATATATATGAAAATTTCCTCTACAAGCAGTGCGCATACTTTCAATTTATGAGTATGAAGTTCTCAAAGTGCACTTTTTTCAGTTCACAATTATATTAATTAACAGGTTATTTATCTGAATAAGTTAAAATTCTATTTGTAGGATCCATTTGAAACTATTTTTCAATTTTAAATTTTCAACTAAAATACTTTCTGCCACATGTAACATGGGCAGCATGGTTTACTTCTTAATTTTCTTTATAGAAGCAACCAGTTTTTCTGACATATATTCTGTATTTCATAGTAACATTGGTTTTGTGAACTGTATAATGAACTGTTAACCATAAACAATCATTACATTTTTGAATCCTTTTACTGTTGATGAGGAGTTGGTCGTCACACTTTAACATACTTGGCCTTTTTTCTGGAACTGGATTATTGCTTGATGCAACAGCACACATGCAATTTGAAATTATGATGTAGAAATTTTTAACACAATAAAGTTGTCAAACTTGGGAGTCTGCAATGGAGCTTCTGCAAATTCCTACATCACAATACTCAAAAAATAATAATTAAAACACCCATCACTGTATCCAAACATAATGTAAACTATATTCATAATAAAAATTCAACATTAAAACTTTATAGTAAAGCAAACTAAAATAACAAAGTATAACAGTACGAGCTAAATCACAACTAAATTCTTAAGGACTATGACCCACAAGTTTCGAAGTTCAAACTATCTATTAGCAACTGATAAACTAAACTTCGGTTGATAGCTCAATACACAAGTAGAGCATTGGGTCACCTTTCAGTATAGAGAGTGTAAAGGTTCCACAATTGATGGACAAATTACAAGAAACAAGGTTAGGAATTTTTGAAAGAGATAGGATAATGGTTCCCTCATAGGATTGCAGCTGGGTGAACCTTGTTATTGATAACGTCTGTTCACCTTTTTGGATTTAGGTTCTCCTAGTCTCTATGTTGCCTTGCAGGCTTGCAACAATGACTTCATCAGAGTATACTTCATCACATTGTTGCAACTGTGTTGAGAGTCCTTGCAGGCTTGCATCTTCATTCACCACATTCATTGTAACTGGGTTCTGGCACAGAAACAGCTCTGGAGTTAAGTTTGTGCCACTGTGAGGTTAAAGGCATGCATTCAAGTTTCATGATGCTGCATTTTTGGTTTTTGAAAGGCACTAAAACATTGTTGTTGTGTCTGGAGGCAGGACATAATTCTAGTACAGACTTGATGATCAATGACCCTCAAACTCTCTAGTCTGTGCAAGTTTACCCGAGTTTGCTCAGAAACAAGTTTGCAAGTGAGTTAACTTGTTTTCCCTGGCTAGAATTGTAAACTTGTACGATTCTACAAGTTAACTCACGAATTAGATGAACATGTAACAACATGTTCATTATATTTCTTGGTTCTATCTGGAGTCCTTTCCAAGGAGAAATGGGTTACGTTAAACCAATCATGTGACTGTAAACCTCCCAAAAGAGCTCATTATGCTTCAGTAGCCAATGCAGCATTGTAGTGAAAGAGGTTGGGTTACAGCTTGATCATTCTCTAGTAAACTGAACTATGAAAGGATTAAGGGTGGTGGATTCGTTAGTGATTTCATTTTCAACATAAATGGAAGGACATGTCTCAATGTTTATTCAAATATAATTGTCTCTATATGCTAATGCTATATGGTTTTTTTCCCTAAATATTTATAGCATGTGTATCTTGTAATATTTCCCTTGGCTGTTTCTTTAATAACTAAGTTTCTTGTACTATGCCCATTCTCTTCTATTTAAATAACTCTTCTTCCAAAGTCAAGTTGTTAATTTAATCCAGCCCCTATTTGGCATGTGATGTGTGTCACATAGTGCAAAAGAGAAGGATTCTTACAAAGAATCAAGGATGAAGATGGCGAAGGATGCAATGTGTATGGTTTCTTGGAAGTAAATAAGGTTGCGGGGAACTTTCATTTTGCCCCTGGGAAAAGCTTTCAGCAATCTGGTGTACATGTGCATGACCTGCTGGCCTTTCAAAAGGATTCTTTTAATGTAAGAGACTATCTGTTATTTTGTATTCCCATTGCTAATTTTTATTGTAATTTGTACTACACATTTTATATCTTATATGAAATATCAAAAGCAACCATATATAATACTGTTATTTTTTGGCAAAAAAATTTCTTCTCACTCCTCTTTTCAAGACACTGACATGCCTATATTTTGTAATACAGTTAAGTCACCACATCAACAGATTATCTTATGGAGAGTATTTTCCTGGTGTTGTCAATCCTCTTGACAAGTGAGCTTTTCATATTCTAAAACCCTCAAATCCAGTAAACTGTTTGTCAAAGTTCACTATTGTGTATATATTCATTGTGACGCACTCTTGATTATCAGTGTGCATTGGATACAAGAAACACCAAGTGGGATGTACCAATATTTTATTAAGGTTAGAATTCTGTATCTCTCTCTACATATACTAATACTAAGTTTTATTAAAGCATATATGTAATTTCCAATATTTTTTTTTGTTTAAATCACTATAATTTCCAATTGTTTGGCTATTTCTATGTCCACTGTCTACTACGGAAAATAAAATGTTTCTGTGAGTTGAGTTGTTATTTCTTCTGATTTCAAAAGTTATATATGAATCAAAAGTGAGTTACAATTGTGAATGTCAGTTTTGATCTTCTGATATATTGGTGAGTATATATTGGTTGACATTATAATATTATATATGAAGCTTAGACAGTGCCCAATTGTTGCATTTTGTGGCAATGTAATATATCTGTAGCTTGCATGTGTTTGAATTCACCAAAATCTCCTGTCTTATTATATCTTCAAATTACCAACGTTGGGTCATTATCTCAATTTGGGGAGAATAGGTATACATGTTATTGGGAGATTGCAGCTTTGATATCAATTTAGCCTCTCTTTTTTGGCTATATCAGTTTATATCTCTTTACTAGCATTTGTGCGTTTGTCATATATTTTACTGGCAGTAGCAATGGTATCCAGAGTATACAATAAGCCGCAAATATTCTTTTCTTTTTTGGCCATGTCAAAGATGTTTACTTCCCTTGTTTTTGAAAATTAAAATTACATGTCGTTTAATTTTGGAAATTGTACCTAACCTTCGTAATGTATTTTTCACTATACAAATTGTACAGATTAGGGTGTCTTGTATGATTTATGTAAAATTAAAAATGCATGTGGTAGAATTTTAAAGTTGGATTTGTGAAGGATGGTATTATCTCCAAAACTGTGAGGGAGGTGATATAAGATCTGTTTGGATGAACTTTTCCACAAGTTCCTTTTAGGAGAGAAATAAAAAGAAAAATTAAAATTAGTTTCTTCATAAACTAAAATTAGCTTATGCATGTGTTAGTTTGTAGCTTCTCTAATTCTTTTTATTTTTAATTTGTGCATAAGCTAATTTTAACTTATGGAGAAATCAAATTCATTTTCTTATTTTTCTTCTTTAGAAGGATTTATGAAAAAACTCGTTCAAACTGACCTATAATTTATTAAGCAAAACTTGAGGTTATTATATTTTATCCTTTTCTGTTTTGGTTTCATTTAGTTTAGTTAAAATTTGCGACAAGGCATGCTTCTTGGGTGAGGTGATGGAAGGGTTTAACACATTACTCTTTGGGGCACTACCAATTTTCAGTGTGGGACCTCTTCTCATGCCTCGATGACCTTCCTTTCCCTTATTGCTAATATTGCTAATGAGCAATGAACTTCATGAACGCCAAAAAAAAATGTTAACTTTGTCAATAACTGATGTAGCATGGTGGTGAGAAATGCCAGCTATCACTGTCAAGGCAAACAGTTAAGCTTTTTGTTTATTTGTTGTTTCACCCATCATTATACAAATTTGCACTTGCTTCGACAATTTATAACTAATATATTGATGTTCTTAATGTTTGTTTACGCTCATTTAGTCATTCCCGTGCTATCCAATCACCACTACTTCGGTTTAGTTTATTTGCATTTCTTTTCTTTTTTTGTATTTTCCATTTCTTGCTACATGCCACATTCTCTGTTTATGCGTCACGACTTGTATTTGGTTACAATGGTTGTATCACTGTCACTAAGAACACTTTTGTACCTGTACTTTTTTTTATCAGCTTGTGAGTTTTGACTATAGAAATATCTTATGATACAATTTTTATTCCTTTCACTTTCGCTGTACCTATTGCAACAGTCAGGGAGAGTGGAGAAAAGGAATATATAGGGTTGCAAGAAACTCTGAAGTTTTGGTCTTTAACTGAGTCGAGAAATGTGTGATCCATATAGACCTTATTGAGATATGACTTTGTTGATGTTGTATTAGACCCTTCTTTTGGGAGATGTGCACCTTTTGTGTTTTCTCTCCGCGAGACATGAAAATACCTTAGCTCCATAATAATATGAAATATTTCATCAAAATGCTTTTAATGAGGACTAATCAAATTTTGCCACTTGTTTTGTTGTTTTTCAGGTTGTGCCGACTGTTTACACTGACGTGAATGGGCATGCTATCCAGTCAAATCAGGTTATTGAGCTTACAATGTTCACTTTCTTGCATTTTTCTTCATTCTTGCTGGTGAAACATAATACTAACTTGAAATGTTTTGACAGTTCTCTGTGACGGAACACTTCAGGACTGGAGATGTGGGCCGTCTGCAGTCCCTCCCTGGAGTTTTCTTCTTCTATGACCTTTCTCCAATTAAGGCGGGTCTTTTACCCCTTATCATAGTTTCTGACTGATGTTAGATAGGGAATATTAGAGTCAATAGTTTTATTTATTGTTTTCTGTCTTCAAGTATTTTTCTTTCATCTCATTTCCCCCTTATACTGGAATAACATTTTGCAGGTTACTTTTACCGAAGAACATGTCTCATTCTTACATTTTCTTACTAACGTGTGTGCTATAGTTGGAGGTAGATATGGATCTTCCACTATTCCTCTTCACTTTTGCATAATTTGGCTTGAATACTGACAAATATCTTTCATTTGTGTGAATCCTGACAGAATCATACTTTGTTGCATCATGCAGGTATTTTTACCGTTTCTGGAATACTAGATTCATTTATTTATCACGGTCAAAGGGCTATCAAGAAGAAGATGGAACTTGGTAAATTTAACTGATGGGTTTTATTTGAGTAAAATTTCAAGCGAATGGTTCTTCAGAGACCGTATATTCAAGAGAAGATCAACTACTGATTGAAATTCCCCTTGGGGGTTCGAGTTCTTCGGTTTCAACAGAAGGATTTTGCCCTTAGATGTTGTCATCAATGAAGGTTGAAATGCTAAGATCATATCATGTGCAACAAATGCCACTTTGCCATGATTAATATCTTTTCTGACAGCTCTGATGTTGTTGAATGTTACGTGCTTTATGGAAAGTAGAGGGGCTTTCATTATAGTCGTACACTTGCTGAAGCATCAAAAGGAAATCCTTTAGGGAAATATAAATCAACAATGATAATCTAAAATGAGATATAACTGTTTAGGTTCTCTTATTTTTTCTTCCTGTTTGGATGTCAATAGTTTTAGTTATTTATCTGTGCGTTTGGTTTATGTTCAGTTCTAAAATCTTAATTATTTCGTCGAAATTTAAAATATAGAAGTTACCTTTCAATAGGTGGGAAAGTTCAGAATTGAAAAATCTAATTGGATTAAGGGAATAACAGATTCAAAAGCCTGTTAAAAATGTTCTACTTGCATTTACTTGGGTGACCTTTGTACAGACCAACCTCAATGATATCTCTCAAAGTGTACACAATAAACTTTCAACCAATCTAACAATGTCATTATGCAAAAAATTCCCATTCTATTAGTAAAATTTACAGTAGATATAAAACGTGTAATTTTAATGGATATTTTTGGGTAATGTGTGGAGGTATTTTAATTATGCACTTATTTTGTTAGGATTATAGTATCTAAATCTGTATAATATTAAAAATTATTTAAAAATTAATTTATTTTTTTATACTTTTTTTTTATTTAGATTTATACTATTAAAGTTGCTTTCAAATAAATTAATTTTACTTCAATTTTTAGTGTACAATTTATTTAAATTTAAATTTTTAGAAAAACAAACTTAATTTGTACTAATATTTTCTAATGTAACTTTATTTAAATTATATTTTAAGATGCTTTTTAATACTTTTTAAAATAATTTTATTGAAAATTAATAAAAACAAAAAAGTATGTATTTTAAGTAAATATGTAACGGGTAAGCGAATAGCTGTTATTGTATCAGTTCGATCCATTATCATAGTCATGTTGGTTTTTGTCACCTTCAGCTCAAATATTAATGTTTGTAACATAGACATCTAAATAATTGGACAATTGCTTCTTGCAGCTTTATTTCTTTCTACATTTTCATATATTCTGAGAAATGTGAAAGATATCTTTTCAATGGTGTGTTTAATCCGATTAATGGAATAACTGCATCTACCATGAATTTATCCAAATAACATAGCTTTTGATCACAGTAAATTTTGCAGCTTTCTCAAATACATTATTGTTTCTTTAGGCCTATTCCAGCACAGCTCAAATTTTTCTTGAGGGTAAGGATTGTAAACCTAATTTTATTTGTGTTTACTAATTACCGGTATTTAAAAGAAATTGAAAATATATGAGAAAACTATGGAGATACAAAATGTAATTACTCCATGACCCTCGTAAACTCCCAGTTCACTCGATCCATCACATTTGTAGATGGGATGGGAACGATTAACACCCTACTTTTTAGGCCCTATTTTATTATTTATTTAAATTTATTTGAGTTATGTAATGAGCTGGATTTCATTTCTTAGTGACTCTTATTTCTTTTTCACATAAACACTAACTACATAATACAAAATTCTTGTTTGGTTACATTCCTTAAAAATTCAGAACATATTCATAATGTTGCTATTGGATGTGCTGCCTTTTCTGAAGTGGAAAGAAGAATGATATTTATAGGAAATCGAACTTGAACATTTAAGGATTGAACATCAAGATGAAAACTGATGAGAAATTTTTTTAATTTTTTTTTTCGATGCTCAAGTTTAATAAGAGTTAAAAAAATATAGAATATAAAAAGTATATAAATATCGAGTAAACACACTAATATGACAATTATGCTATATGTAAAGAAATAAATGTTTGCTATATACTTCACTCTTAGTTGTTTTGCAGAACCAGCAGCTGATTTGAATGAAATATAACAGTTTCTAATATCAGCTGATGTATACATATCGATGATATTCACGGTGACACTGATGTCATACCCATTCATAAAACACATGTTGATTTTGATCTTTCTCATGAGCGTCCATCACTTTATTTGAAAAAGAGGACAAACCGCTACATTCAATTGAAAATTGGTTCAATACATGTGTGCCTGAAACTAAGAGAGTTGTTGATTATGAGATGAAAATGTTTAAGTATTCATTTCCAGTTTTTAGTAGAGTTTTCATATTTATTTTCTAGTTAATTTAGTTAGAAGTAGTAAATATAGTATGATGTATATTGTAAAAAATGAATGTATTACATAAAATAAGAAAAAATCAATGTTGACATATGACCAGATTGACCTAGATGCCAAGTTTTCATTATAGTAGTTTTTCTTTACAGTATAGTTTTCTTTATGGTTACATTTTCTGTTTTTTAATTATTTTTCTTAGACATAGTTTTGTTTTCTTTATTTCTTTTCCAGTTGCAAGTATACATGTGTCATTTTGTTTTTAGAATTTGTCTTAGGTTATGACTTTTTGTTTATTAGTATTTTATTCACTGATGTTCAACCTCCTTGTGCAGATTTGATTTCTTTCAGGTGTTGTGTTCTTAAACCAGCCTCTATGAAACTTGTGATTATGGAGGAAGTGCTTAAAGAGATAAATCATTCTTGCAGGAACAAATTATTTTCATCTTCTTATTCTTTTCTTTCTACTCCATACCATATTGAGAATGAGGACAATCCTACCATATTGAGAATGAGGATAATGTTTGATTTAAGTGTGGGAGGAGAGGTTTATTTTGATTTCAGTTTCTTTTCTGTTGTTAATGTGTTGATTTATTTACTGTTATAGTTTGTTTAGACTTCATTTGTTTTTTGTTTTTGTCTAGTATGTTTTTAACTATTGCTTTTTACCATTTTGATATTATTATTTTTTATTAGACGATCTATTTCTGGTAAGATAGAGGGTAATTGTCTAATAGGTTATTTTTAGTTATTTTTTTTAAAAAATTAATATTTTTTGTTTGTTTTTTTTTTTTGCCTTGTAAATAACCTTTGTTTTAAGTTTTGTTGTTCTATACACTCTAGACTATCGTTGTCTAGAGAGTCATTTTTAGTGAGTAATCGTCTAATGGGTTGTTTTTGTTACAAATTTTTATAATAATATTTTTTTTGTTTTCATCTTAGATATGTTGTTTTTACGATGTAGTCTTTATTGTTTATAGATTTATTTTAGTTAAATGGTCATTTGTTTCTTGGTTTAGTTTGTTGTTATTATTCAGTTAGTGAACAATTCTTAATTCACCAGTCTTAGTTAGAAGTTTAAACCTGATTGACTTGTTTTTGTGCTAGAGTTGGTGAGTTTTTGATGAAAAAATAATCACTGAACTAATTTTGGTAGAATGATCCTTAGTGATATTTGAGTTTATTCCTTTCTTGTGTGTGATTCAGTCATGATTATAAGTATTCTAAAACTTGATTTGACTCTTTTTCATATTATTCTTGCACATGCACTTTTGAAATGATTTAGGCCATTCTTCATTTTTAGCTACTTAGCCAAATTGTCATACCTTGTGTCATTCACCCTTGTATACCCCTTTTAGATTTATAATCTTTTTTTAATGATTTTTTAGTTCTTGACACCTGAAAACCATGATAAATCCGACCTGAAGTTTTGAGGAGCTTTGGAATCATCTTGAAAATTGGTTTAAAGGATAAGTGTGGGGTGTTACCTTGAGAACTAAATGAATGTGAACTTGTGTTGTAAGAAAAGTTGATTTGGAAAGTAATCCTGAAAAAGAGAAAAAATATGAGAAATTACAATCTGAAAAGAAGAACATATGTGGTTTGAAAGAGACAAAAAAGGAAAGAAAAATGGAAAAAGTGAAGGCGAAAAAGGAGGATTTATGGTCTATGAGCAAAAGAGGTAGGATCTTACTTATTCTTTGAGTCCAGTTCCCCATTGTTCTTCAAAATACTTTTAGGTGCTAAATCTTAGAATCCTTTTGATTATTCCACCTTTACCTTGGCCACATTATAAACTATATAAAAGTCCTTTTGATCTTAAGTTGCATCTGTGTTGAGTAATGGAAATTAGAGCCTTTTCATGTCTATGGTAATGCTTATATTCATGATGTGCTTTGAGTGAAAATATCAGTCTAGACACTTGAGAGAACGAATGATACACATACCTTTAAATTGATTGAAAAATTCTTCTTAAACTTTGGTGTTTGAAACATGTCTTGACTAGTTTGATTCTTTGAAACTTTGATTGATGAAAATTTTCTATTGTCGTTCATATTCATAGTCTGCACAGTTTGATGAAAAATGTAAAAAAAATTCTTGTTTAGATTCTTCTTATTTATTTTGTTTGATTCGTCTAATGTAATGTGTTGATTTTTTGAAGAGCTGACTTAGAGATGAAATTGACTTAGGAATTATGGAAACAAATGCTGAAGAAGGGAAACTCGGTAAACAAAAGATTAAATAATGAAAATCTACTGGAAACAGGTAGTAGAAGGTCAAGGATAACAGTGACTTACTATAGATGGTCAATAGTGCTTGAAAAGGAAAAATTACAGAAGTTAGTTAAGAATATAACTAGGAATTGGGGGTCTTTAAATGTTAAAACTAAAACCCATTCTAAAGTAGAAACTCTATAAATAGAGAGACATACAAAGTTAAAAGGAAAATAGTTTTTAGTTTTTAGTTTTCGACGTTTTGAGTTGTAATAATCTATTGGAGTTCATCTTCTTTGTTCACGTTTCTTCTTCTCTTTTGTACTTGCATTTTTTTTTTCTTTCAAAACGAATTCAATTCCAAAAATGAGTTTCAACAATTCGAACACCATGTCAGACAATGTTATGTTTTAGTGTTTTTCTCTTCAAAATCATCACAATTTTGTTTTCAATTGAAAATTGGGTTTAAGGACATACAAACCAATATCTTTTAAAATTTTCATTATCAAGGAATCCATATTTGGCTCCCTTATATTTGAAGTAGAAGAACCCTAAATCATGATTTTGGTCCCTGTTTTTCATTACTGAAATGGGTTTCATTTTGCTTCATTGTTTTTCTATCCGATTCATGTTTGTCTACATTTTAGTCTTTACTTTTGAAGTTTACACTTCCCTTTTGCTTTCAAAACATTCTAAATCGTTCTTAGTTTACAATTCATCATGTACTATTTTACGTTCATAGTTTTTACATTTATGCAATTTACTTTTTCTCCATATTATCTTTTTGCCCTTTATGTTTCCAACCCTTTACGTTTTCTGCAATTTACTTTTCAACCATTTATCATTCTCACAATTTAAGTTTAAGTTTACATTTCATTGCAATTTACTTTTAACTTTTTCACTTATGTTATTTTCCGTTCTTTCTAAGTAAAATTATTAGATAGTCTAGTTAGTGATTGTTAACTATAGTGTTTAACAATTGTACTTAGTTGTTTCTTTTACAAATTTTCTTTATTCTTGCATTTTTCGTTTGAAAGCAAGTTTACTTTCGAATTCATTCATGACTTTATAGTTTTAATGTATACTGCATATTTTGATACAATTTTCTTTACTGCAATTTCTGTTTCTGTTCAGTGGGTTTATGTTACCAATTTATAATATAACTTTTCTTTTCACACTAGTGCAGAAACATAAAACAAATGCGGTTGTTTTGAATTTATAAATGCGGTTTTATAACCGCATTTGATCAACACGCACTTGTAAATCAAGAAATATAAATGTGGCTATATAGCCGCATTTATAAATACCATTTACAAGTGCGGTTATTTGCTTTAACCGCACTTGTATATGCCGAATCATTAAAAAAAATTAAAAATTTTAAAACATCGTCTATCCTGTGTGAAG
>Ga0123341_1001013_pt1 | contig 19927 bp, 6 predicted proteins | sample Turbeapinknodule_FD_89959 | JGI IMG/M metagenome (GOLD analysis project Ga0123341, IMG submission 89959) | Root nodule microbial communities of legume samples collected from Mexico - Turtle bean Mexico pink nodule | ecosystem: Host-associated > Plants > Roots > Nodule | place: Mexico: Nepantla...
CAAGGCAGCTATACACCGAGTTACTCCTTGCATGGGTAACTTAGTCGAACAGCCTGAAGAGTAAGAAGTGACGCTCAAGCAGAGGACGCTCCAGATGGTGACACGTGTACAACTGGATGCGAGCCACGTGTTCAGATGTGTAACCGTTAGGAGAGAGAAAGTGCACAGGTATATAAGAGATTCTAACGAACTTCTGAGGTACGCACATTTAGAACACTTCTTTACGCTTGGAGAATACTTGAGTGACTGAGAGAGTGTTTGCACGGTTCCTTGAGTTCTTAGTTTTCTCTCTTAGAGTTTTGGTGGTTCCGTCACTGACTTGAGCGTCGGAGCGCGATCGGCTGCAGCGGCGCCACTCTGTCTTTTGCAGGTTCTTGAGGTGAATCGAGGTGTGAAGGAAGGAAGCTAGCGTGGTGCAAAGCCGATCCATAGGAAGAATACCTTTGACGAGGCGAGGCTCTTGCGTTCTGGTCAACCGGCAGGATCAAGTTAATACTTAAAACTTATTTAATTAAGTGGGTGAGGTTTGTACCCATTTATATATTATGAATTGGCTTTATCATTTGTGGATGTGGAATCTCCAACACTTTTTTGTTTTAAATTTGTAAATGTTTAGCAGTTCTGATAATTTGAGTTATAGAAAAAAAGTACGACATGACAAGTTTAGTTATTCGAATTACAATAACAAGTTTGGCTAATATAAAAATTATGAGTCTAAATCAGAGAAAATTGTGGAACAAGTATTTGAAAATTTGTATTAAAAATCAATTAGGTCAATTTACAATGATTTGTGTGAAATTTTACATGACCTTATCCATGATAAATTTATCACAATGGGAAATTTCCCATGAAAACAATAATCCATAAAAAAATGTTTTCTAGAAACATATTATCCACAAATTCTGGATTGTAGGAAAACTTATGTTTCTCATGAAGTTTGAGCATTATTATAAATTTTGGCTATGAAATTATTTAGTTTTTTTGTTGTTGTGTTTGTTATCATAAGAACATAAATTATGCCACCAGTAAGAAAATTTTACAATGACCATCTTTTATACAAATATCTCAAACGATAACGGATAAACCTGAAGGTAGATGAAAAGAGTAAATGAAGAAATCACATAGAGAACTAATATGACTCAATTGAAGTGTTAAGTAATTTCATCCTACATTCATGGACATAAATTCACTAAGTATAAAACTGAGTTACAACATTAAATATATCTCACAGTGAACTCTCAACTCAAGGCTAATTCAATTGTTCATTACAAGGTCCTATTTATATAGATAAAATTGTCTAACAAACTTTTTTAAGATGTGCCAATGCGGTTGGAGAAGTCACATGCATAATGCTTTAAATTGGGAGCTAAAAAAGGATAATGAATATTTGAGATAAAGAAGAAACACTACAAAACCCTGGTTTATATGATAAAGAGACTAATCAATAGTTTTTATGATGTCTTTGAGAGTGAACTTGGTACCCTTCTCCTTATCAGTAGCAACGCAACCCTTTGCCTTACGATCAAGAATGGCCTTGTGATCCTTGTCCAGTTTCAGCTTCATCGCCACAACCTTGGAAGGGTGGATTCCTATATTGAATTTGTTAACCTTCTCTCGAGTGATGTGCTTTATGTGGATGACCCACTTGCGACGGTACACTTGCGTCACCTTCCCCTCGCATTCCTTGTACGTTCCACACATCACTTGCACCACGTCCTCTTTCCTCACTAGAATCTAGCACACATTGTACTTGGACTGGAGCTATGCTGAGAAAGGAGTGATAATTTACACTCCACTGTTCATTCACCATACTACGCCTTCTTCTACATGACTCTCAACTGTTCATCCACATTCTACCCTACCGGACTCCACCGTGTTCCTAAATCTTCATTAGGAAGCACATTTGTTTGGCCCTCCATTCACCATCGCATGATTGTGTGACTGTTCAAATCGAAATAGGTTAGGATTTTCATTATGAAAATTGAGGATTTAAATTCCTTTAGGGTTTAGGGGTGACCTTCCTTTGATTTTGTTTCTGATTTTTGTTTTTTGGATTTGATTCTAAAATGTTTGGGTTGGTTTGTTCGGCAACTAAGAACTCATTGAGTAGCATTCTTAGGACGGTCGAAAAAGTCGTTGATTGTAACTAGTTTAGAAACTATTATAACTTGCCTCAACAATTTTATTTTTTTTATCGGCAATAGCCTCAAGAATCCTTGAATTGGTGATTACTTGGTTTTTATTTTTAGGTTAGGTTTCAAATGCAAGCCCAAATTTTCTATTTCCTATTGTTATGTTTTAAATTTAAGCTTTCAACCACAATATTTTGTTTATGTTTTTTTGTCATTTAGTTAATTCAGTTTCTGGTTTACTTGATTTTGAATATCTATTTTCTTCATTCTTGTTATTAAATGCAATTTCTGCACGGTTTCTTAGTTATTGCTATTAGATGCAAGTCTTCATCATTTTACAAAAGACTGATTATTGGTTATTTAAACGTAATTTTTTTATAAACGCGTATTGAAAAATAATGGTTGAGATTTAATCAAGAATTGAAAGAATGAAGAAAGTCAATATCATTCAATCTTATATAAAATTGGTATAAATGTAGTAGCCTTGTCAAAAGGTAAACATAAAATAGTAGATATTATCTTATCACTTTCCATTACGAAGTTGTTGAGTTTCAGTAGTAACATGATTATTCATTAGTAACACGGTTATTCATGATAAGATTAACTAATTTTATTTATTGTATAATAAAATAACCACTTTGTAATACACAACTTTTTTATTCACAGAGTGAACAACTTCCGTACTAATAATAAGAATAAAACATTCAAATTCATTATTATTACTATTATTACTTTTGTTTTTGTCTGTTCCTATATTATATTCATGGAATATTGACAATGACAAATCATCATGAAAAATTGGCTAACATAAAGGTAACAATTCTTGAATATTGTTTTATTTTGAGTAATTGAGAATTTTCATGTTGCTCCTCATTCAGAAATTAATGTTTTTCGCCAAACACAACAATTTGGTGGTTTTGAATCATAGTATAATTAACTTCTTCTATTACACCTTACCACATATATTCCTATTTTGTACGCGAAAAACTAATTGAATCCTTATATTACATCTCTTTTCAGGAATATATTTTTTTCTCATTCAATCTATAGCATTTAAATATAGTTTTTGTGTGTGTTTTAAATGGACATGATACATTATCTTATATTAGAACCAAACTAAGAATATCTTATATTAGAACCAAATTAAGAACATATTAAGACTAAATTAAGAACATCTTATTTTTGGACCAAATTTTGCACTTTGAGACCATTAACTTTTTTTTAAGCAGAGACATCTAAAACCTTATATTGTGAAGGGAAATATATTATTGAAATAAACCTGTTTATAACATTTAATTATGAATATATTATCCTAATCAGACACACAACTTTAAGATTCACTGGTTACTTCCATTCAGAAATCAAGGTACAACTACTATATCCTTTTCATTTTAGTTGTTGTAGTTGTTTTGAAAACTTGAGAGGTTGTAACCACTTTTTGATTATTTAATTATTATTATTTTTATCCTAAATGTACTTAAAAAAATTGATAAAAAATATGTTATTGTTTGTCTGGATGCAAAATATGTCTAAATATGAACAACAAAGATACAAAAATTACAGAAAACAAAGCAAAAAATTAGAGGCTTTGGGATTATCACATATAATGTTTAGTGTTGTGTTTGTTATTATTTGTTTGCCTCCTGTTATGTCTTTATTTTGATTTATTATGCATGATTTTTTGTAGTTAGCTAATCTAACTTATTACGAAGTGGACTTTAAGCCTAACTCAACTCCATAAAACCGGTTCATGAGGTTGAGGTTTGCACCCACTTATATACAATGAATCGTCCTCATCTCTAGTTGATGTGGAATCTCCAACATAGCTAGTCTAACAATGAATATGTTCATAGACGTGTCAGACAACTGGTCTTGGAGGACATCTCTTATGCACATTTTGCTGCACAATTTAGATTTTTTAAGGACAAAGGGGTGTAGGGGAGTTGAAGGAACATCTAATGCAGTTCTAGAGGTCCTTGCTGTTTTGGATTCTTGTATCACCTTTTTGGGTGGAATTTTGTTTGTGTGTGTAAGTTGCATCTCATTTAATGAACATAGATTACTTGTAGTCTTTTTAGTTAGGAATGGGAGAATTATGGGTTGCACATTTTTTTTTCCAGGTTTTTGGGTTTTTAATGTCCAATTGGGATATTTGTAATCATCTTCCTTTTTCTTTTTTTGTCCTTTTGCTTTTGTACATGGGTTGGGTATTCAATATTTTTTTTTTTATAAAAAACACTATCATAATTTTTAATAATTATGATGAAATAATTGTCACATAAAATTTATCAGGTTGTCTTATATATTTGTGATAACTCAAGGTTGTCTTATATATTTGTGATAACTCATTATTATTACTATTACATAAAATATAATCCTGACAATTATACATTTGTGATATTTTATTGTTGTCATTATTATATATAATTATTAGTGATAACTATTTTTGATATAATAGAATTTAATTTTTTAACATTTAAAATTATTATAAAAAATGAAATAATAACAAGAATACTAGTGATAATTTAATTATTATCATAAAATATTTAATATTTAGTGAATAATATTTATGTAATAATTTTTTTTATAGTGATAGAATTCCTTTAACTCATCAAACATTTCGATTAAGTTCTTTCTCAAGTAAAACACATCGTCTTTATTGAGAATTACTCATTTTTCATATAGTAACCATAACTTTAAACATTTCACCCCTTTGAGGTAAGTCATAGACACTTTCATCTTGACGATTCATCAACACAATAATAAGTTCGACACTAAATACCTTAAAAAATTATTAATACATTCCAAGTTTTAAAATTAGTTCAAAACCTTTCAAATTTCAAAACTATTTTGAATTTTACTTTAATTCATAATAAGATATTTAAGGTTTAAAACTATATATTTGTTTTTGGCGGTTTCTTCTTCCACCCTAACAAATGTATTTTTGCACTCTATTATTAAACACCTTTTAAAAATGACTTTTGGATTGTTTTTTTTAGAATATTTCTAGAACATATCCAGAACATATTTTATTAATTCTGGATTTACTAATCTGAAAATAAAAAAAATGTGTTCCGAAAAAGATATTTTATTCTAGAAACACCTTTATTTAAGGAATCCCTATTCCGAAAACACTTACAGAATCCCTATCCAGAATCACCAAAACTGTGAAAGGGTACTTTCGATATTTCAAAGAATAGAGGGCTGTAGGAAGAAAAATGTAGGAGTGCAGAAAGAAACTCCTTTGTTTTTAAAATAGCTCACACAATTCGATTAATAACTAAACCGTTTAAAATATTTAGTCCAGTTTTTTTTTTTTAATTTAACTTTGCACACAGCAACAAACTACTTATTTTAAAGTGTCATAAAATTTTAAAAATATTATTCAATTTAACGAATACAAATAAATTACTCAAAAGGGTTGTTTTATTTTTAATTAAGGACCTCGTGATGAAAATTATGTTTTCTGTTAATATTCTTTTTTTATATTTTTAGTTAGTAAATAATTGGTTAATAATAGTCTTTTAGAGTGCTAAAATGAGTTAAAGTCACTTTGTTAACCCTCCTAATCATAATTTTCTTTTTGACAATTAATTTGAACACATTCATGTTAATATGTGCTATAATTTATTCAGGGCGTGATTTGAAATTTGTTAAAAGCTATTTCCAAGGAAGGTCCACCATTAAAAGGTTGAACTTAAAATTGTAATAAAATAAATGAATCTTGTAATTATCTATACTATCTTTTGGAAATAATATTAACAGGCAAAAGTTTATAGGTCCTTTCATACTGAGAAAAAAGAAAAAAAGAGAAATAATAAGACTATGATCTCTGTCTCTCTCTCTGTCTTTCTCATACACATTATATATAACTTTTCTAATATTTTTTATTAAATGAAGCAGATTTTAGCTTCGTTTAATCCGTTTATTTTTTTAAAAAGTTAATTTTCTATATTTTATGTACTTTTTACATAAGTAATTATTTATAAAAATAGTGTAGAAAGAATACTTTCATTGTCTTTGTTTAATTGAAGTAGTAAAATATTAACCAAGGATTGTCCCATCATGTTTTTTTTATTATGGAGGTTTTTCACCTTAATTTATATGTGTATTTTCTTTATTATCAATAATGTAAATAATGATAGAAAAAAATCTTGTTGGAAAGGTAATATTCATATTTTCTAATTTTTTTATCCTTCTTCAATTTTTTTAAATATAATTTCATTTTTTATTTTTTTATCGTTGAAAGTTAGTACTTTTTATCTTTCTACCAATGTTATCACATCATCATTATTTTTATGATAATCAACGTGTTTATTTATGATAATCACGTTAACGATGATAATCTGTATCATCTCATCAACAAAAATATCAATAACATGAACCTCAAACAAAATATGCAAAAACTTAAATACCTAATAAAATATTTTTTTAAGAAAAATTAATTAAAATATATAAATTTATAAGATTTTAGACTAACTTAAATTTAAAACCTCATGTCAAGTATAAAATCTTTAGCCGCTAAACTAATAAACTCACATAAGTTATCTGATGTGACATTGGAAAAATTTGTTCTTTTTCTTTTCAAGTTTTGTATAAATTTAATTCTTATTCTTCACTGCATCCTATATTTCATGTCGTTGTTCTTGTTTTAAAAAAAATACTTTTTCTATTTGGTTTTTACTTTTAATTATTCTTTAAATATTTATTATTTAAAGAAATTGATTTACTAATATCAATATTGGTTTACACAAGAGAAAGCAACTTGTGTGATTTAAAAGTTGAACGAGTTAAAAGAAATTGACTTACTAATCTTTCATAATAAATTAAAAATTGAACAAAATAAACAATAATAAAATTAAAAAGGTAATTTATTTTTTAAAATTATGGATTCAATGTTTATTTAGTGAAAATTTAGGTTGATTTACTAACTTCCCACCTTGATAATTAATTAAGATGACAGCACACATCTCTTTAAGAATGATACTCAATTCTCACTGTTTACAAAATTTCATTACTTACAACTACAATTTTTATTACTTTTAGCAACAATGGAACCATTAGATCAATGGATTTTAGTAATAAGAAAAGAATACATCTAAAGATAAAGTTTATTTTTATCCTTAAGCAATACTCACTTGGGTGTTAATCACTACTTTGTTCCCAATTTAAGGATGCATGGCAAATTTACTTGCCAATAATCTTTAAGAAATTTTGGTATATACCATGTTTGGGATGTGCTTTACATTACAAAACAACTAGCACATGCAAATTAGCCACAATGAACAAATGAACTAATAATTATAAAAGGTTGAGCTTGGAACAACATGATTAGGCAAATAAAAAAACATGCCTAAAACAATGCAACTCAATTAGTGGAAACCCAATCACAAATATGAAATCACATCTTTCTTTAACAATACCACACATGTATACTCACACCAAGAGTATGATAAACCTCACGTTTGTAGGAAGAACTCAGTTAATTTTGCTTCTACACTAGATCATCTGGCCCACCAAGCACAACCTGTCATTTAGAAAACAAATACCATTTTTAACTTGCATCAAAGTAAAGGATCCATTTCAAAAAGGAAATGTATGATTTTTCATCAAAGCATTATTTTTTTTATAACTAATTTGTCTCCTATGTCATTTATCGAGAAAATGATGTATTTTAATAAAATTGTTTAAACTACACTGATTGTGATAGAGGAAGTGCTACTTTTATCATTTATTGAAACAATTTTACTACAATACTTCACTCTTTCAGTAAATGCATTACTTTTATCTCCTACAAATATATAGAGAGCAAATTATTTGGGAGCAAAGTATGTATAAAAAAACTAATACTTGATTGAAATTGAGAATTTTAGTGAATTTAAATTAAAAATAAATAAAACTGCAGTCATGTTGGATAGAGGTAGGATCTAAAGAATGAGACAAGAAAGTCAACACATGAATCAGATGAGAAGGGTGCATACATTGCAATCAAGAGCATATTTCCTGGCAATCATGATGGCTACATTTCTTTCTCTCTCTGATTCAAAGGTTAATACAAATGAGAGACCTTTTCTAGCTTGCCAAAACAATGCCTTCGCTGCATTACTGACATCACTTCTAACTCCACATAGCTATAGTTGAATAAAAATGTTAGTTAAAGGGTATTCAAATAGAGCACTTAAGTAGATAATAAACCATAAAAAAACAGTACACCAATGAACTATTGCAATTCGATAAAAACATTTTATTCTTTATCTAGGTTGTCTGTGTTAAATATAGAATAGCAAGGAGTAATTCTGTACTGGGAAGACATTGACACTGAAAGTGTTAATTCTTATGTGTGAATTTGGGGGCAGATGAAGAGCCTTTAACTTTCATGTTGTCAGACACAAGAACAAGGTCTGATTGCCAAAATAGTACCTGCATTGATGGGGAGTAAATCTCTCTAGCTTTTGTAATCCAACCTCTGCATAGCTTTATCCTCATCCTCCCCACATTAAATGAATGAGTAGAGTGGGATGAGTGATCTTTTCCATTCATTTGAGAAATAACTACCTGTGAAAGTCCAATACAAACTCAGAATTATTTTCCCACAAAATGTCCGCTACCAAAACCAAAACTTCCTGCTTTTTGCAGATAAAAGAAGTGTGTGAAAAGGCGGAAGTACATAGTTACACATACAAAAAATGAAACATTAAAGGGAGTTATAACACATGTACGAAATTTACTCATTAGACCAGAATGGTTCAAGGAATGCAAGGCTCTCTGGCTACAAAATATAGCATCCACCTTTATCAAACTCAGGAATGGCATATCAATAACTTATGGTTTATCACCAAATACTGAAAAACTTGCTTGCAAGTTTGCAACAATTATAATATAGGGTGTGTGGGAGCTATGAGAGAGTACATGAACGGAAATAGGAAAGGGGTGTTCCATCTGAGGGTCTGGAATCCCGCATCAAGAACTAACGAGCAAATTTCTCAACCTAGTAAGCAAGACTTATAATGTTTGTTGAATTATAGGACCAAACAGAATTTAAATCTGCTTTTAAATACCATCTTTAGAAATAACTGTGAGAAGACAAACAGATATTTTATAATATTTGTTGAATTAAATGACACTTTTTCCACAGCCTTTCCTGCCAGAAATAGTTAAACTACTGAATCTAGAAAGGATGTAGAAAACATACATTAAAATCAGCATTAGATTTTCGTAGAAGTGACTCCACATGGCTTCCGAGTCCTGAAACTGTTACACACAGATAGGTAGCTGTAAGCCTTTGTTTTCTACTTCTGGGTGCATTAATAAATATTGTCAGGTACAACATATCCCCAACTATGCACACTTGAAACAGAAATAATTTGCTGGGAAAAGCAAAAGGCCAGGCCATAAAATACTAACCAGCTTGAACGGGATTAGTTGTAAGTGTAAGTTTTTTCCCATTGGAGACAATATCTACTTGTAAGATTCTCCCTACATCAGAGGGGTCAGGAGCATATATTGACTTGATGGCACCTGAGAAATGAAGGGAAACCAACTTCAAACATCATAAAAAAACAAGATCAACTAGCTGGAGCCCAGTAAAAGAAACAGCAGCATAAACAGAGTCAATAAGATATGGCAAACATTATTCATTATAAAGGTTACAAATAAAAATAGATTCCACCGCCAGATTGGAGCCATATGTCATGTAAAATCAATGAACTAACTAATAGCAGCTAAACGTGGCAGAAGTAAATTTGAGAAGTTATATTTGTTGGATTGTAAAAATAGGATACATAACTGAAGAGGATTTACCGAATATAAAATTCCTCAAGCCACTTAATTGAATAGGATCGATACCATGTCAAAACGAAATCAACCCACAAGATTAAGCTAACATGTGGAGGCCAAGAAATTGATTTATATATCTCTTGCACACTCGTCCACTTTACCTTGTCCTTAAATTTAATTTAGTAAACTAAATTTGCAGTTAGGATAAATTGAATCCTCACTATTTGAGTTAAAGGGTTTGATACCATGTCAAGGACCAACCATCCTAAAAGCTAAAGCTTTTAGGCAAAGGCACATGAATGGTTTTTTTTCAGGAAATATTTTATCCCCTTAATTATATTAACCTATTCTCATAAGAATAAGCCAGACAAATCATGAATTGATTTGTTCTCTTCAATTATATATAATAATATTCCTAAACTGGGTACACAAATGATATTTGTACATTTATAATTATGAGTAATAATTTAATGTAGATGACATGACTCCAATTACCTGAAATAACTTCCCTCCAACTGCCTTCAGACGACAAGCGATACCACTGTAAGGAACATTTAGAAACATGTGGCACTTCATCTGAGCAAGGCTGGACTCGAAGATATGAACCCAAAGCTTCAGAACCATCTAACATGTATAAGCGAGATTTATTTTCCTCGTCCCTCTTGCTCATGGTTAGCTGGCATAGATGAATGAAGTTATTGCAAGAAAAGTATATTTATAACACGTATAAATTATAGTTTGCAAACCATAGTTTTATCAAATAGACAAGAAGCTTGTATTAGTTTCTATTCAAAACGTTGGTTTGAGAACCAAAATCATTCGAACATGACCAAATCAAGATTTTGCCAGACATGTTATTTGAGTTAAAATTTGGGTTTATTTTACTACAGTGGGGTTTTTTTTTTTTTTTTTACTAAATGTTAACGTGTCAAAGTCGTGCCAATTTGGCACGACTTCTGCATATGAAGTCGTGCCAAGTTGGAACTACTTGCTCCATTTTTGTAATTTTTTTTAAACGAACCTCATTTTGGTAAAAAAACAAAAAAAATAGCCTCACAATGGTAAAAGAACCTAAAATTTGGTTACTATAATCCAAGCAAACAATTAATGATTGATTCAAATTGAAAGAAAAAAGAGGGAGACAAGACAATAGAGGACAACTGAGTCAGTTTCTCCTTTGCAAATGAAATAACAGATGGACTTTACAGAAACTTACCATACAAAGACAGGGAACAGTCAAAGATTAGCATGTTCAAATTTAGATGATTAAAATTTGTATTTCTTCCCTGCTTATCACCATTTTCATCACATTCAAGAATTATATTTTTTGCTGGTACAATAATTATTTTTTCTCTTCAGCCAGTTTACCATAATTTTTTCCTTCCAATTCAATTTGGACACATCTATCCTTAATAAAAAAGAAACAAACTGAAATCTAGTCCATGCATTATAAGATTAATTCATAATTTACTAAAAAGTAAGAAAAAGTTGACAGTCATTTCATGGTTAGGGCATGCCAGAAGCCTCAGTCGGAAAGCATACTTTTGAGCTAACCCAGATAAATTACTATTGTCCTACCACGTGTTATGTATAAGACTGCCCAATCAAATCTAGTAAATTTGATAATAGATTTGATAGTTAATTTGAGCAGGTAAAACTAGTTATCAACAAACCTCTTTCTGAAGCTTAATTGAAAATATAGACTTCTCTCGAATTTGGTCCCTAAGAGCTCGTAATTCATATTCCATGGCCATAACCTGAAATCATACATTGTCATATTTCACCATTATGAAGAATATTTAAATTGTAACACAATCTAGTAATGATGTGCCTAATTGCACATGCATTGGTTCAAGTTATCCCAAATGATATGACGAATATAAATGGAAATTTAAATATATTTAGGATACAGGTATAGGCTATAGCAGAGTATATTAATTAACAGCACTGGTAATATCACACACACACACACAGACGTAAAGAGTAGAAAGAATGAAACAAAGGATATGCATTGGCAGCGTAAAGTATGTTTACAATCATCTAATCACAAACTACCACATATACAGTTTTTTTTATCCTGATATATAATAAACTTGTTGACTTTGACAATAATCACCCTAGAAGTCACACTAAAGCTGATTTTTATTTGGTTGACAATATAAAAATTTTCACACTGAACATATATATCCGTTAAACTCAAAATGTTAAAATACCAGAATTCTTCAGATATGGTATGGTCAATTTTACACAATTCAAACCAAATTTCAGCATTTAATGACAATTATATGCATTTCATATATTTCAAAATCAAAATTTCCCATTTTGAAAGGTTTAATTAAGGTGAAAATGTAGTATCTAAGCATGGTGTAACTACAAAAGTATAGAAGAATTGGAGTTAATTCTTCTTGTCAACATCTGGATAATTTTATTACTATTATTATCATTATTATAAAATGAAGAGCAGTGAAGTTAAGCAAAAACTACCCACTAAAACAGTATTGAGGGGGAAAAAACCAATTCACCTTGCTTGGCTGATGTAACAGTTTGATTCTTCTAGCCTCTTGAACCTCTTCTATTAGTCCATCCACATCCTAACAATGAGGAAAATTAGATTATATACTTTACATACTAAACATAATAATAACTATATATCAATAATGCATCTTCAGAGATTTTCCACATTCATAAACATTACAAAATGAAGGATGATATAACATGATATGAAGATATTATGTAAATTACTAGCAAAGAACTACAAACAGGGTAGTCTGAAAACCCGACTTTATATTTTCTTTTTTACCGCTCCTACCTTAGTATTTTTAAGCATTGGATTTTTCACATGTATAAAAGAATGATTTTTTCTAAGTCAAATTTGAATAGGTGATGAGGAAATTAAGTTCATAAGAATTCTTTAACGTATACAATCCCTATAGGAAATGTTATCTTCAAGATGTGCCCATCATACACAGAGAACAAACCCCTCTTTTCTGTCCTTAAATTGTATTATTTAGTATTTTTTGCCTACACCCAAACATATGATTGTCGTGTAAATTGAATATAATTATATTGTAAAGTAATGCTTGATTATGAATTCATTAATCCAAAATTGTACACAAATAAAATTGCCTAATCAAACAACACTTAGTACCTGTGGTTTAGAAGCTTGGGATGCTTTTTCTTGTTCTTCAAGAGCCTCCCCAATTCTGAGCACCACTGACCTTGCGCTTGCAATTTCGGCACAAGCAAAAGACTTCTCTTGATTAACTAACTTCTTAGCATCTTCAGAAGCCTACAAAACACAAATGGATTCCATTTTTCTTGTCAAAAGATATTTAATAAATCAAAGAACGGGAAAATCAAAACTATTTCAAAATGCCACGGAGAAGGAAATATAATTGCAATGCTTATGGTTGTCTAAATGAAAAACTAGTACTCTTAATGAATATTTATCACCATGGTTTCAAAACATTAGAATTATAATTAGAAGAGAATACATATCACAATTTTTTTTTGGAGTGACCAACTTCCTTTCCACTATCTTACAAAGTAGTTTAGGCTAATCTCAACCATACAAAACCAGCTTGTTAGGTAAGGATTGTCCCCACTTATATGTTGTATTTTGGCACCATCGCTAGTTGATGTGGGACTTGAGTTTTTCCCAATGCGCCCCTCACATCCAACACTTGGTACATGTATAACATAGTGAGTGTGACCCTTTTAATGGATTTATGATAGGCTGTGCTATCATCTTAGAAAGTGGTTTGGGCCTAATTCATAAAATGTCAAGGGAACAACAATGATCTTGTGAAGTTGACCTGAAAAGGAAGGAACCAATTTAATGCGTGAAGGGAACCCTTCTACGACATTGGAATGCCTCAACTAATTTATCCAATAAGATAATTGTGTTCTAACAACGACCATTGAACATATATTCTAATCTTTAGGACTTTATTGTTTAAAAAAAATTATCTTTTGCTTTATTCTTGTTAATTAATGGAGTAATCTTGATGGTTTGTTCAAAGTGAGACAAAGATGTTAAAAGAGAGAAGATTTAATTTAGCAACATTAGAAGATTTGCTTAAAGCAAGGATCTTTTCACTTAAGCAAGCTCAATCAGGCAAGAAGATTTAAAGAGAGACCTTCACTTAAAGCAAGGCTTTTGCTAACTTAAATGAGGAGATGAGAAGCCCATGAATATCTTTTCTTTCAGCACATTTGAACTCTTATAAATTAAGACCCGGTGAGAAGCTTTAGAGAACTTTTGGTGAGCAGAAAAGATCTTATATTCTCAAAGCAATGGCTGGAAAACATCTCTCCAAGCATTCATCATAAATCAACTTTAGATCATAAAAAAATACTCTTTAGTGAGTATGAGTGCCTACTTTCTCTTTTTGTTAGGATTGAACGTAATAAGATCCAAACTCATGTAAGCACTTGATTTTAAATTTATCAGAAGATTATTTCAATTATATTATTCTTCTCTATGCCTAGAGTTTGTATTAGTTTGGTCACCTTTTAATTGATTAATTGGGATTTGATTAACATTGGAAAATACTTTTAAACCTAGATTGTTGTGAAAAACACCTAATTGGAATTAATGCTAGAAATAGTCTGATTTGTAATTAGGCATCTTTGAAATTCTTGATCTATATTGTTGATTCATATGTTATAATTTGCAAGGGATTGAGATTATAGTCAATTAATTTAACTTCATTTTCTTAAGGACTTTTAAGATTTGAATATTTAAGAGAGTTAATGATATGATTGGGATTTACCAAGATATATTCATTTTGAAGTAATTTACATGAGAGGTGATTTTGTGAGACTCAACCCTAACATATTTACATCTTAGTTTATCACATCCTATCCTAACAATCTTTGTGTCAATTGGGCAACAACCTTTTCATTTCAAAGTTTGATTTTTTTATTCTTTATCTCTTTATTTTATCTATTTATATTTTACTGTTTATTTTTACTTTATTTAAAACAAAATATTTAATTTTCCAAAAGTAACAAACAAATTAAGTACTGCGATAGTCTCTTGGATTTCAAAACTTGGACTTAGAATCCACTTTACTTGTGGACTTGGTACACTAGCCAAAATCCTTACCACAATAAAGTTTGAAACAGTTTATTAGCAAATAATACACAAACACATGTCAAACCATGAATTGTATAATTATTGTTTTACAAAATGTAAAAAAACAGATCCAAATGAATTTTGGAATTTGATCAAAGCATTAATAGTGAAAATTCAGAAATTAGTCAAGTAAATTAAACTATGAAATAGCAGAAAGTTTTGAAGGAGATTGTATAACAAATTACAAAAAATTCAGATATCGAAGAAGACCTGTTTGAGAAAGTTTACTAGCTTCTTCACTTCAAACTTTTCTTGGATCAATTCTCCTTCATTTTGAGTCAACTTAACTGCTAAAGCTTCCACCTACGAGGAATATATTGTTAAGTATGAATGCTTAGCATCAGTAACATGAATTGAAGAGTTAAAGTAATTTTCCTCATGCATTTTGAAATAGCTTCCCAAACACGCTCCAAAAAAGTAAGTCAGAAAACTAAAAAAGACAGTGAAGACTTGATTTTTGTCTGGTCATCAAATGGAATGAGATAACATTTCCAACTTTGAACAATGTAGTGTACTCAAGATGAAATAAGATAAGATAACAAACCATTGAGATAGCTTTCTCCACATCCTCTTTGTTTCTTCCTGCAAAATGACCTCTTAAAGATTCTAGTGCATCTCTGAGTTTTTTCAAAAGAACATGTCCCTCCAAAGATGCAACGTCTCTCAGCTTTGCCTGAATTTTCACACAGAACGGAGGACGGGGAATCATAAGAAATTGAGAAAAGAAAAATGACTCATATTAACTACCAAAAAAGACACGGATGAACTATGATTTGAAGTCAAGAACAAACTTTATGTCAACAATGGCACTCCTGATTGCCTAAAATCTAAAAGAGATCTAACTTGAACCTGCAATTTTATTATATTTTTGCTTTGAACTAATGTGTATTTGACAGAACAGGGGAGTGTTGAAAATAAATTGGATATTTATATTTAGTAAAGGAAAATAATCAAATAGCAGACCATAAGCAAATAATAGAGACAGAAACCTCGTTAGACAACTTAGCAGCTGCAGCCAAGTTCTTGTCAAATTTACTGGCAAGGTCACGAACTGAGATACGCTTGTGTTGGTCTGACAAATTGGAAGCTTCTTGTTCAATAACATCCTTCAATGAAGGACCTTGGTTTTCCTCAACTGGATCATCCAGAATTTGATTATCAGCTCCCAGTTTGTACTTCGGAAAACTATCATAAATAAAGCTCACGTCAGCTGAAACTGGCGGAAAAGCCTCCATTGGCATCTTGATTTCAACTTCCGGACTTATCTTTGTCATGGTGAAAATTGGTGTAGTCTGGTAAAAAACATATTGCAATATAGTATGAGGCCTTCGATAGAGAATGTATAAGTAGTCAAAAGTTAACCAAAATTTAAGTTAAACAATAAATGTCTTCGTTTAGCTGAATCAGATTGAACAAGCTCTAGACATTCACTCTTCTTCTTCATGCATATGCACGAACTTTAAGAAGCACATCAAACACATTTGATTATGCGGGAAGGACATGCCAAATTCATGTTCATGCAAGTAGGTGATCAAACTACAATCAAAACATAAGCAGCATAAGTTCATCACGGTTGCCGATAATCTGCAACTGCCAATTATGAATGACATTGCAAATTAAACCATCCTCGTTCTGATAAGAGAAAAGAAAGACTTAAAAAAGTGTTGTTACCAAAGATTAGACTTTGAATGAGGATAGAATCTTGAAATGTTATCACCAAATATTAGAGTTTGAGGCGAAGATAGTTAGATTTATAAAAGATGCAAGATGAGTTTAGACTAAAATGAACATCTCATTTGACTCAATTTAGTTTGAGCAGAAAAAGTGACTGAATACATCAATTGTCAATTAATTCATATAAAACTAGAAACGGGAAAAGTACGGGATTAATTAGAAGAAAAATGACGTAGCAGCAACCATTACTAGTAATAGTCAGAGGGAAAGATTAGAAGCAACAATAACATAAAGTAACAGTTATGTTGTGGTTGATTATTAATCTCAAAACGTTGAAGTGATTTATTTCCTATATTTAGTAAAAAGTTGAGAGATCAAGCGCAGTCACCGTGCCAACAAGCCTTTCATCTTACCAAACTACATTATCAAATGAAGTTTCAAATTAGAGCAGCAGTTCCTCATATAGAAACAAAAATCAGATTAAAAAAAAAACAAGGTTTCTCCTACCCCCAACAAACACGCAAAACCATGAAACCACATAGATCTACACAACAAACATGAAAAATAAATAAAAAAATTAAGAAAAAAAAGGAGATAAACAAAGCCAAAGCATTGATAATTCGAGATCAAACAAAAGGATTGCCCGTCAATAACACCAACATCTAAAAATGCATTTCTGAACATCGTCAAACCAACCCACATTCCACAATTTCCGTTCTACTTCAATCACAAATCCAAGAATAAATAAAAAGGTAAAATCTTACTTTTTACTCGGCAACACTTGTAAGTAAGGCCACTGAAGCAAAGAATAGAAAGAAAAATGAAAAGCAAAGTGAGAGTGAATGGAGAGCAAAGAGTTGCATGCACCCAAATGGAAATGCCAGAGAGAGAGTACAACTAGAAAGAACCCACATAAAAATAAGAGCAACCCAACAAAGAGAGTGATTAAAAGAAAGAGTTACCACTGCTGAAGCCGGTTGCAGGTAAGCAAAAAGTGAAAGAGACAAAGCAGGATTGAAGTTGAAGAGTTACAAGAAGAACAGAAGAAGAACAGAAGGATAAGGAAATGGGTTGAGAAGAAGAAGAAGAAGAAGAATCTAAAGAGTGGCCATTAGCGTTGCTTTATGAAAAGGTTAAAAAAGAGAGAAAGAAGAAAGAAAAGAAGAGTGAAAGGAAAAGCTTGCAAACCTGACTCATTTGTCTCCCCTCCCAACGACTTGAAATCAATTTGTTTTTCGCTAACTGCATCATTGTTACGCCCTCCCCTCAGGTGGGGCCATCCTCGGTCTCCCCACGCGCCGTCCCCACCTCCGCCGTGCCCATCTATAGTGGGAGATGTGGACACGCGCGCATGCGCGCGCTTGGCCATATTATCCGACCGTACCGTAGTTTTTATTTTCTATCTTAACGTTGTTTTACAGCGGGGACTGCTGTTTGGCGGGTGTTGTTCTTTTGACTCCCTTTTACCTCATAATACCCTCTGTCTTTCTCCTATTGACGCATATGCCACCACCTGAGACAATAGATAAAACATGAAAACAAAAATTATAAAAGAATCTTCAAAACCGAACTATTTTTTAGTTTACATTTTGTTTCATAATTAGAAGCTTCGGATTTATATTTCTACATGAAAAATAAAAGTTACTCTTCTTATATGGCAGGAAGTAACTTTAATGTCCTTGAGAGCTTTCTTTATCATCAATATTGTGTTGTGATATGATCTATGAGGTTTGTAGAATGATAGTAAATATTGTTTAATATGTATCTTTCTCTTATAATGGATTTTTTTTATTGTTGTTTATGGTTAAAATTAAAGTTAATTGATAAGTTAATATGAATGTTAAAGTAAAATTTTGTATTTCTAATGAAGTTAATTATATCTACAAATGATTAACTTGTTAGTTTTTTAAAGATTGATTTAGATCATGTCTTAATGATATATTTAACTATATTATTGTGGAACACTCGATTATTATTATCGATGATATAATTACTTAAATCATTTTTAAAAATAAATTTAAATTTTATTTACCTCGATCTTTTTAAAAAAAATATTATATGTACGGAAAATAATCTCAATGAAAATGTAAAATTCATATATCCTAATTTTTAATTAGTCAATAGTATCAAAAAATTATATAGATAAAAAAAAATTACAACTTACCACTAAGTAAAAACAAAAGAAAAACATTAAATACCACTAATCTTTAAAAATATTGTTTCTCTTATATAAAAAAAATTAAATATTAGTAAAAAAAACACCAATATTATAATTACTAGTAAAGGTTTCCTCCCCGAGTATACATTGATAAAATCTCTTTAAAAAAGCTTTTAGATTGAGTTACTCAATCAAAGTGTAGAAAGATAATTACTTTACTTAATTTGAGTAAGATAATCCGAGAATGCGCATTTAGTTTTAGTTAATTTAAAGTGTATTGTGAGTTTAATCAATTTCTACACTCATTACCACACTCAGTTTCATTCACGGCGTGGTGATTTTTGGGTCAAAATATAGTTCGAAGTGGTCCTTAAAAAACACTATATGATGGCTACATGCATAAAAAAAAACATATACACTAAAAGAACAAAGACAAAGTGTTGGTTTGGTTTTTTAGTTAGCCAACTATCAAATTGAGATGTCTTAAGACTTTATCCATGTGTAACTTTTTTTCCTCTTATTATTAATTCTTAGTATGAACACCATTTTTTTATTTATAATTGAGCCTCCGATGTGGGGCCATTTCTGCCAAAGAAGCACACGTTAGAATGAAAAGGAATTTTAGTTTACGCATTTTTCGTGTAATAATTCGTTGCTTTAATAAAACTTGTGTTTAATATTTGGTATTTAAAATTGTTTTCCATTTTTCGTATTTAATATATTCGGAGTTTTTATATCAACTTTTGTGTGGAAGGAAATAGATATGAAAATCCTGCAGAGAATAAGATCTAATAATATAATTGTAGATTCACGTGCAATATCTTTGATGATTATGTCTTTTACATATACAAAAGAAAAGAAAAGAATATAGATAATTTCGTAAATATTCAGAAGTTTAATGTATGGGTGTAACTATCAAAACTGTCATTTTTTTTAAAAGTGATTATTATAAAATTAAAAACTCCATTATTCATTATAATTTATTATTAAATTATATTATGAATATGTTAGCTATTTATCTAAAACTAAAATGTGACTATTCCATAC
>Ga0123341_1001014_pt1 | contig 19927 bp, 10 predicted proteins | sample Turbeapinknodule_FD_89959 | JGI IMG/M metagenome (GOLD analysis project Ga0123341, IMG submission 89959) | Root nodule microbial communities of legume samples collected from Mexico - Turtle bean Mexico pink nodule | ecosystem: Host-associated > Plants > Roots > Nodule | place: Mexico: Nepantla...
ATTATAACCACCTACTTATCTTTATTTATTAAGAATATGAGAACGTTCATACTTTATTTATTAAATTGGTAGGATTAATGGAGATAAGTGATACTCTTAACTTGGTTAAAATAATACTAAAATTTGGTTATGTTTGAATATTTTGTTTTAAATTTTTAGATTTTGATTAGTTTTCTCATTTGAGTTGAAGCTTTCTTTAAAATAAGGAGATATAGGTAAGAGAAATTATTTATGTTTTGATAGAATCTTAGGACAAATAATTTGGATATGAAGATGATTTGGTCACAATATTTTGAGAATTTTATGTAGGATTATGTGTTGTTGAACATGATTTTTTAATATTTGAGTTTGAGATGAGACTTTTATAGTTTAAATGAATGAAATTTGTTGTGTATTATCATTTTTGTGTTATATTATTGTATTTGAGAGTTGTATTTATTAAATTGATTTTGGATAAAACCTTCAAAATAGGTTTGTTCTACTATAGAGGTTGATTCACTTATATTTTCGCTTAATCAAAAATAACATTGCAACTAAAACTTTTATTTGGCAAGATTTTCGCTCAAGCTAGCCAAATTTTGTTCAAACTAAAATATTTTTTCTCAAGCTGAATATTTTTGGTAAAATTGAACTAGTATAAAAGTTTTTGTATCTTTCTTCTCATCCTTGTCTTTCATTCTTTAGTCTTTGATATATTTCTTTCTTTAGTTTCTATACTCAAACGTTTTAAATTGATTGATCCAAGAAAGTTTTCAAAAGTATTGTGAAGATTAATTCAGTAAAATATTGATTAAACATCCTAGATTATCTCATGTAGTATATTGTCTGATAGTTCAATAATGTTTTATGGTACATAGTTCAATAATATTTTATGGTACAAGACCGTTTGGTAGTTCAAGAGCGTCTAATGGTGCATGATCATCTGTCTTGATCAAATTATCTATCTTCATAGCAACAAAGAGTATTAGATTGTCTATCGCACATCAATTATAACTTCATGATCTATTATCAGAGTTCGTTTGGTTTGACGTTTCGAGCTCAAAAGTGAAACATTATATTCACATATCTTTTCCAATCATTTAGGCATGATTTACAAAAGTTGTTTTTTATAGTTATTTTTCTATACAAATAGGATATTGTATGAACTACTGTAAAAAGACATAGAGTTGACAATTTATTGTGAGAGAAACCTTGAGTTGTAATATTTTCTATTAATGAACTACTAATTGTGGATGTAGACTGAAGTTAATTAACACTTTAATTGAACCACGTTAAATTTCTCTATGTGATTCTTCATTTACTCTTTCTATTTAACCATCTAACTATTCATATAAATACTTCTTTATCATCTTTTACTTGTTTGTGTGGTGAACGATCTGGTGAATTTGTGAACTATTTTATGAAAAACTAGTGCGATGAGCGTGGAGCGAGGAAACTCAAAATCATTATGACTTTCACAAAGTATGAGATTGAGAAATTCACTAACTTGAATGATTTTAGGTGATGACGGTTAAAGATGTGTGCTCTTTTGATTCAACATAGTCTCCTTGAAGCTTTGGAAGGTGAATCCAAACTTGATGTAACCGTGATTGAGAAGGACATGAAAACATAGTTGGAAAAAGCTCATTAGTCTCGAAAACAATGTATTAATGCAGATATCGAATGATAAGACTTCATCAGAACTATGGACGAAACTTGAAAGTTTGTACGTGACCAAGTCCTTAATGACTTTGTATTTTCACAAGTGTTGTACTCGTACAAAAATGAATAATAAAAAAGCAATTAGTGAACAACTAGAAAAATTTAATAATTCTTGATTTTGAAAATTTTGTCATTACTTAGTTGAAGATGAAAATGTTGTTATTAAATTTAAACAAAAAAAACCTCAATGATTATAATAAAATTTCTTAGGTTGATTTAAGAAAAAAAAACTTGAAAACCACTTTTGAAATGAATATATTTAAATAAATTAAAATAAAAATAACAAAAAAAAAATCTGAAACAAGTTTAAGATTTTTCTTACCAATTTGAAACTTTCCATTCACTATAAGATTTATATTACTTTTTACGATACCTATCTGAAAATGTTTATATTTCATTTAACCAATTTTGTAAACAAGCTTGTAGAATTGAAAAATATTTTCGTATAAATTAAAATTATTTTAAAAAAAAACTCATTGAAATTGTAACACTCCAAAAATACATATAGCTATTACAATACAAATCCTACATGTTTATATACAAGCTTAGAGTTTTTCAAAAATTTCCTAATACATGATTAGGACTTATAGAAATACAAATGTTTACAAAATAAGGTTCAAAAGAACATCCTAAAGCCCTTCAGAACCTCCGTTGTATGATCATCTGTTTATGTACATAGTACAATCATCGCAGTTCGCAACACAACAAGAAAAGCAATAGTAAGCTAATGAAAAGAAGTTCCATAACAAACTTAATTCATGCAAAAAGAACCATTCAGACTAATAATTTATAAACATTTTTTTAAATAATGTCATATATAATTTCAATACTAATTACATCGTTCATATAGACCACATATAGATTTATTTTCAATCATAATCATTGGATTTCATTTCAATCCATAACACTTTGATTTCATTTCAATCACACTGAATAGACATGAATCCATCATCTTCTGAAAGACTCATTAAGTATGCTCCTACTAGAGACTAACATCTGATCCAAAGATTATTATCAACGAATCAAAGAGAAAGGATCAATGTAAGTTCAAACATCCAATACCGATTGTCTACAGCAGAACCTGGTGAGTATGAACTCCCTCTCAACTTCTCACCACCTGATATCTTAGTTTATATGACTTTGATCATTAGGGAAGCTAGAGGATCTCTGTTAAAGATAGACTCTTCATACTTAATGTCATTAAATAACAACTCATATATTATCCCAAATGTATGACACCAATTTCATACAATTTTCATTATTCATATATAATACATATAATTCAATCACACAACATTTAAAAATTCATACCATTCAAGATTTTTTCCAACATAAAAAACAATAGTTAACTTTCAAAGTATCAAATTATAATATTTATACATGTTCACACAACATAAAATCAAACAATTTTATCAAATAACATCCCTACAAGAGAAATTGAAACTTGGGACCACGTGTCTTCCACATTCAGATCTTCTAACCTAGGGTACTATTGAAAGTTAAAGTTAGTTTCCCTTACCTTAATTGCTTGCTTTCCAAGCAACTTCTAGAATTTTACCCCCTCAGTCTGAATAAGCTTCAAGATTTAAGGGCCTAATGCAAGTTATCCAAACATAACAGAAATTCAATATATAGTAGAATAAGTTCAGAGGATTACTCTTCTCAACTAACTCCACCAAGATTGATGACCAAATCCTAAGGAAAAACAGAGAATAAATGATCTTTAGAGCAAAAATGATAAAATATGTTTTTCGTTTCTATGGTATAATGTAAAATTAATTTTTGTTTCTAGTCCAAATTTTAGACTTTCTGAACGCTTGTAGTAAGAAAACTATTTGAATAGGTCCTCACCAATATTTTTTCATCTTGAAATAAACAAATTTTTAATAGTTTTCTTACTATAAATATCTAGAAAGTCTAAAGTTTAAACTAAGAAAAAGAAATCAATTTTATAAAAATACAAGAAAAAAAAATTAATCCTAAAAATATTGCAAAGAGATAGATATCACCAACATACTTCAAATTACAACTATATGGTCACAAAAATAAAGCTGTTGATATGCCAAAGATACATAAACATAAGCTCTTGATATTCTTACTTTTAAAACTTTCCCAAAACAATTTTGATTGTACTAGGATTACTGCTCAATGATCTAAATTATTTGTGTGCCATCATTTCGTCATGATTTTACTTTGAATACTTTAAGTTATTAAGAAACGAAGAAATTCATATTTTATTATTCACATCAACTCATAAATCATAAGATTTTTAAGTACATTCAAACAATAACATTGTTATACACAAAAGAGACCAAATATATAAAGTATTTTTTCTAATAACGATTGCATTAACTATTTCGAGAATGTATTTCAAGTGATATAATCTTAATACATTAGACAAAATATTCTGTTAAATATACTCGATTTCAATAGAAAGACTCTCACATCAATTACAATGGTTTTTGTCTTTAGATAAACTTTTAAGAAACATTTATGAAAAAGAAAAAAATTAAAATAATTTATCCATGAGTTTAAATTATTTTTTTTGTAAATTATATGGAGAAAAAAAAACTAATTTCATTTCATTTTTTAAAAATGTTTATAAAGAAACTTATTAAAACATGTTTTAAGCCATTAAAGGATTTAGTTAAGGATAACCATAAACATAAGAAAAAAAAGAATATGCACACACACCTATTTAGTTTCATTAACATGAATTTCATATCTTCCATATTTTTTATCACAACTTTTACAATAATTTGGAGAGAAAAACAATTACACCATACTTGGCATATTTTTATAGTAAGTAATAACATGAGTGGTACACAAAGGGAGAGAAATGGAAGTGTCAAAGTGAAAAAATTCAGCACAAAAGCCCAGTTAAAGCCCAAACTTGAAGCCCAATAAGCAAAACATTTAACCTAAAAAATCTATTTTCTTTGCAGAATGCATCATTCTTCTGTGGGGTACTGGTTGTCTGGTTGCTTGAAGTATTTGCTCCAACTGCAGCTGCATCATAATCACACTTCCATTTATTAAAAAACCATTACTATTTGGACAAATTTCTTCTAAAATATTTTTAGATATTTTTTTTCTTAAAACTTAAAAATAAGTTAATTTGCAAAAAATACTTCTTTATTTATTTTTTAATCTGCATACAAATTAATTTAATTTATAAAGAAGTTTATTTAAACATGTTCTTGTTTAACTAGCAACCAAAGTTTGAAGTCAATTTCATTACCTGAAGAACTTGGTGCAGGACTTGTGCCATTTTTGCTAGAGCCTTTCTCCAATTGATAAAAAACTTGAGCCTCTTGTGATTTGGGATCCATGTGCAAGAGTTCTGCTTCCATTGAAACTTTACTATTAGATCAAGTTTTTAATTTGATAAAGAAGTATGAAACTAGCCCTTTGCTTCCTTTCTTTAAAGATAGTTACTACACACATTAATAAAATCACCAATTTAGTTCCCAAATACAATATTATTTTAACATGCATTTCTTAGTGAAAGAATATAAGTAGAGAAAAATAAAATAGATTTTATATAAGTTAAAAGATAGAATATTATTCTATAAAGTTTTCTTTTGTATTTTTTTTCACTGGTTTCATCTATTCTCTATGTTTATATACACTTTTTTTTTCTATAGTAGGTTTAATGTAATGATATATAATTATGAAATTTAGGGTTTAGGGTTTAAGATTTAGAATTTAGAGTCTGAAAAGTTCGTCTAACTTAGAAATATGATTGATGAAATTTAAAATGTTCTTCTAACTGATATGTGATTGATAGAGTTTGAAGTGTTTGTAAGTGATAGAGTGTGTCGCTGATAATTACGTCGTGTTTGGATGGTGAGAACTCTCAACCACATGGATAGTTTAATGTGCTCATCGACGTCTAATCCTGAGATGTCTCAGATTTCGTAGTAATATCTAACCTAAATTTTATAAAAATAGTTAAAAGATAAGAAATTAGGGTTTTAGAGATAAAATGTTACCAGGGCACTTGGAAACATTGACAGGGGAATTGCAAGCAGTGGGGAGGTTCAAAGCCAAAGTGACATTAATCTGCAAACCACTCAAGTCAGGATCATTGCGATCTTTGATAATCACACACAAACACTTTTTGTTGTTCTTCAGCAGTTCCTTCAGACCACTGCAGCAATCTGGAGTTGGAGCATGTGCTTGACCTCCAACATAGGGCAAACATGTTGCTAGCCCTACCAATTGCTGTGTGCATTCCTCTTTCTCCTTCGATGAATCTCCCATTGCAATGCCAACCACCATTGTTGCTGCCAACAACAACTGTGCCATGGCTTTTCCTTTCTTCTGGTAGAACATTTTGTAGACTGTTGAGAGAGATCAGAAAGTCTTTAGTGAATGTAAGAGAATGGAAAAGTGCTTAAATATTCAGAAAGCAATATGTTGTTGGTGAAAGTATATGTATATAAACATAATAAAACATACATATATATATATATATATATATATATATATGTGGTGCTTGAGTACTTTTTGGAACTTTACTAAAATGGGGTTTTGCTTTTTATATGATTTGATTATTCAGTTTGTCTAACTATATGTAGATTTTTAAATATATTTCTAAATTGTTTTTTGATTACATATTATATATTTTTGATTAAATTTTTTAAAAAAAATAAATTGACCCTGATAATTTGAAGTTAAAAATAAAGTCAAGAATATATATATTTTTTAATTTAAAGAGCCAATTGAAAGAAATTTTACTAGCCAGCATCCTAACTAGTCAAATATTAAAAAGAGAAAAAAAAAGCCATTAGAAATTATGAGAACTTATTTAAAAAAACTATAAAACAGAAAGCTTATCTTTATACATCCAAGAAATTCACTTTTAATTTCTTAATCAGTATGGTTGAGATGGTTAACATTATCTTTAAAAAAAATTAAAAATTTGTAAACAATTTGAAGACAAAGTAGTTCAATTCCTCCATTTCATAATCATTGTTGTCCTGATTTTTTTGTCATGTCAAGAAAATTAGTGTATGAACTTATTTTATAAAATTAATTGTTATCATTGAGCCGCTTCTAGTTTCTTTTGTTTGTTGTTATAAGATCAAGAGAAATATAAATAAGAAGTAATATGTTAAAAATAATGAAATTTTTTATTATGTGTGGTTTGTGTAATAAATTAAAATGTAATGAAAATACATTATGTTAAGATAAGATTAGCATTATGATTAAGATTGGACAAACAACAAAGAATAAGAAATGCTAGTTATAAATTAATGTTCCTTTTAATGTGTAAAAGCAAGAAAAAATGGTGTGAACAAAACCACAAAAGTGTATTAACTTAGTGGGTCACTTCAACAACCCACTATGGCAAATGATGAATAGAAACTATAGTGGCTTCTAGTGGCATGCGTGGATGACAAGTGGCAACAAAACATGATATCATATTCTCCTTTTGGTGACTTCATATTCATTATTACAACCCTTCTCTTCTTTCATTTTTAGGCTATAGAGAAAAATGTCTTCTACTCATTCAAAAGAAGATTCAAATCTTTTATATTTAAAAGCATACGAGTGTTTGAAGTATGAAATGAAAGTATGCTTTAAAAAGATTGTTTTTATTTCTCTCAATATTGGAAGATGACGTTGAGATAATTTAAGACTTCATTTCTTTTTGGAGGTAATGAGATAACTTCTTTTTTTATCATTGTTGACTATTTTAAGATAAAGAAAGATACCATAAAAAAAATTTAAGCAAAAGAGTTTTTGAAATTAAATCATTCTTTATTGAAAGATGATTTTTAGTTTTGCAACTTCTGCGTCAAAATAAGCATAAATGTTAGCGTGTGTCAAAATTATTTTTGGAGGTGTGAGTTAATTTTCATTCAAAAGTAGACATTCTTACAATTTTGTTAAATATGTCTTATGATATCTACATGTTTGTGATATTTACTAATTTGAAATGACATTTTATCTTTATAGCTTTTGTAGGTGATGAACCCTTCAGTGTATGGTATGCTTTAACCAGTAAGAAAACTTAATAACTAGACACTGTGACCAAGGATATAAGTTCTCTTTGTTTGAACAATACCTAAACTTTGGTTCATCGACCAATTGATTCAGGACTAGTAAATTGTAAATGATTTTTCAAATGCAAGGAAGTAATTTCAATAACTAATACGAAAAATTCATGGTGAGATTAGTAGCTATAGGTTTTGCTTCGAAGGGAAGGAATTAATTTCAATGATTTATTATCTCTTGTGATGAAACACAAATTCATTCAAATGTTGTTATTCATGGTTGTTGTACTTAATCTTGGGTTTGAACAAATGGATGTTAAGACAACATTTTGCATGTGGATTTAGAAGAGACCATCTACATTAAGCAACTAAAAAGATTAGAGGTAGAAGACAATAAACACTTTATTTGTGAGTTAAACATGTCCTTATACAATATGAAATAATTCCAAGACAATTGAATAAGAAGTTTAACAAGTATATTGCAAGCATTGACTGAGTGGAGTAAATACAATACATGTGTTTACTTTAAGATTCTAGTATTGTTAAGACGCTAGATGGTCTACTCACTACTAGACGATCTAATATCTACTAGACGGTCTCATGATGAGAGAGTGTATGAATTGTGATGATAAAAAAACATTATAAGATGTGTTAAAGATATAACAAAGTTCATTGATGTGCAGGTATCAAGTTTAACCTAATAAACAGTCTACAATATTAACATGTTAGATAATCTCACTGTGCATACGTGCTAGACAATCTTACTATGTTAAACATGTTAGATGATTTCTTCATATTAGACTTGCTAGATAGTCTTTGTGGTGCTCAACCTGCTAGACATTCTCAAAGAAAAAATGTGTTAGACGATCTCAAAGACATTAACACATTAGACAATCTATTCTTCTTCTATGTGATAGACAATCTATCATGGGAGGGAGTTTCTAAACTCAATATTCATGATCCAAAAATGCTTTCTATTTGTTCCTTAATCATTTGTGAAGCCTATAATGATTTTAATAAATCGTTTTGATTTAGAAAATGCTTCAACATTTTTATTAACTAATCTATAAAGTTTTTGTATTTCAAATGTGGATAGAGGTATTCGAAAACAAGATTTATTCGTATTCTTAATTCTATATTAATGAAATATATCTTCCAAATGGAAGAAACCTTGTTTAAGAGTTGGATATGCGTCAACATTCTAAAATTATATAAAGATAGAAGGTTTTTGAAAATGTAGTCTTAAACAAGAAAGTTTTTGAAAAGTAGAGACATATTTGATAATAGATTTGATACAATTTCGAGATACATTTTAAAAATTAAAATCCTAGTTACAGTTTGACACACTTCAACGTTTATAATTGATCCGGTTGGTCATCGGTAGTCAGTGACATCAGCAACAGATAGCCACGTGGACCGTTATTAGCGGAACACGTGGGCTAGGGAAGCAAATGAGTCATTGAGAAAGTCACCCAGGGTGGTGATCGGTGATCAGGGGGCAGTGGTCAGAGAGGATGCGCAATCAATGCCTAGATAAGCGCCTGGAAGCAGAAGGCGTGGCGCTATGGTGCACCAATCGGTCATCTGGTGTGAGCGATGATCATCGGGTTTTCGTGTTACACGCAGTTAAGCTGGAAACGAAGGGTGATCCCCAGGGAGAGCGTTGCATACGAGCTTGGCGTGGCAGAGTAGCAGAGAAAGGAGAAGTTATGTGTTTTGTAGTGTCGTGCACGAGAGTGGCCCAAGAGAGCTAGTAAGCCAGTCGGTGGTTGGTGCTCTCTTAACCCATAACGTGCATGGTGCAAAGCAGGGGTGATCGTTCACACAGTAGGTAATGCCTGGTGCGTGCGCTTAGCTAAGCCACACTTGGTATTCACACTGAGGTTGCACGAGCCACCTAGTGGAAGAAACGCGCTAAGTTACTTCATGCACGGATAACTTAGGCGCGCAACAGAGTATATAAAGGGCATTCCGCGCTCATGCAAAGGGAGGTAATGTTCATTCTTGCAAGTTACCAGTTACACACACACAGCAAAAAGAGAGAGAATCACAGAGTGCACACGAGTCTCGCAGAGAGACAAGTTCTTAGTTCTTTGGTGGTTTTGTAAGGCTGACTTGAGCGTCGGAGTGCCACCGGCCGCTAGAGGCACCGTTTGGTGTGTTTCGCAGGTTTGCTTGGAGTTCTCGTGGAGTTCTTAGAGCGTTCTTGCACTTGTCACGGTTGCGGAGGTGGAAGATAGAGTGACGTTTGAATCCCCTACAAGATCAATAATTAATATAGACCAAGAAAGTTTTTGAATTTAAGTTATCAATAAGGTTCTGTTATAGAAGGTTTTCAAATTAAGATTTTGAATTAATTGTATATGATTATGATATTGCTCAATTGTTTTAATGAGAATTATTACTTTTAAATTGTTTCTAGAAAATATTTATAGCAATAAAGACACGTAGAAAGATAAAATCAAAAGTTTCCTTATACAAAGTTTAACGATAAAACAAATATGCTATAGTACGAATTTAGGCAAACTTTAAGTATTCCAATAACATCCTCTATAGATTTACCATCCATCATGGTGAGGAACATGTCAAGGTATGATAAATTAAGATATTTTCCCATTTTCAACTTCTTCCATGAGGCATGGATTTTCTAACTCTACGTCCGACATAGGATCGGAGCTTGTGTTAGAATAACCTCAAGTATTTTTTAGACGTTTCTTTTATCAATTTAGACCGTTTGTGCTTATGAGCCTTGATCATCTATATTCAAAGTGAAAGATCTTAAGATGATCTTCCTTCTTTTATATGTAGATCTCCAACTATCTTTATCCTTTTGTTTGTTTCCCCTACAAAAGAAATCACAAACTCTTTTGGTATCCATACTTTTTTAGGTCCTTTGTTGTTAGTTTTGAATAATTGTCTCTTTTGTTTTTGTCTAAAACTTTTTGTGTAAAGATTTACCACTATGAGGGAAAGCAACCTTGAAAAGTTCATGAGCTTGCATTCAGCCTCTTATGTCATAATCTAAACCAGACTCGTCTGATGTAGGCATAACATTTAAGGTGAGAACATTTACAGTTTCTAAGGTCTCTACCAAATTTTAAAAGTCATGCACATAATAACATGCACCCTTTCCTCTATATTTTTAAATTTCAAAATATTATAAGCATTGGTTTGTTCAAGACATGACATCTTCTTATTAGATGTAGCTAGATTGAATGAGTCTTTCAATCTTTGAATTTTTTGTCTTAAACTAAAATACTGCTTAAAGATCTTATTGTAGTTATTAAGAAGATCACTACATGATAGATCATCTTCATCAAACCACGAATATGATGAGTCTGAATATGTTTCAAAACAAGATGAGTTAGGATTGAATTGTACCTCATTGTGTAGTTTAATTACATATGATATTCCATGCTTGTAGTGTTGGATCTTTTCCTTTAGCTGTTATCAAGTGCTCAAAGTTCCTTTATAGGCAAACTCAGATACCAACTATGAAAAATATAAAAAAAAATACAAGAAGAAAGAGTTGAATTGTGTTTTAATTAATTTAAAATCTTTTAATAAATATCATATTATGATGATTATTCATATGATAGTTTTGTATGTCAATTAATCAGTCATAGGCTTTTGCATCTAATGGAGTATGACAAACGCAACTTTTTATCTTAATTGAATTAATTGACTAATGTATTTTAAACATGTATTTTCGAAAGGAATTTTCCTTCTTCAATTAGTACAAATGATAATAACATGCAATATAATGGAGACAATGAAAAGATAAAATACACAAAAACATTTTATACTAGTTTTTCTGTCGCAACAAACTACATATAGTTCTCAATCATAAATTGATTTCACTAAGTAAACTAATGTTGGGAAGTACACTTTCGAGTATCTTTGGGCTTGTAGCCTCTCTTGGCTAATCCTTTGAGTATTATTTGAACTTGCTGCCACTCCTATATAAGCCATTGAGTATTCTTTCCACAAATCACTCTTAACTTAACTAATATTTTTTTGGCTTCCAGTCACTCTTGATTGATTCCATTGAGTATTTTTTTCCCGTCACTCCTTGTTCAATTGAGTATTATTTTGCAAACTACTCTTAGCTCAATTGGGTATTCTTTCCCAAGCTACTCACGACTCAACTGAGTATTCTTTCTCAATACCGACTTTTGGCTAAGATATGAAATTTACGTGAGATTATGATCATCAGATCATAAGTCTTGCTCTTTAGGAAGGAATTGCATCTATTGGTGAAAACAATTTTTAAGAACTCTCTCCTAGTTACTTACATGAATACTCATAGTGTTTTCTTTGAAGCATTTTTGAATTGAGAGATGTGGCAGAGTTTTTGCTTTATGTACGAGTGATCTCTTATCTTCTTCTTCTTCTTGAAAGTTGGTTTTATTTAGGAACTGAAGAATATATTGTTGAAAGACTATTTCTAGTTGTTAAGAAACTTCAAACTTGAATGTCCTTTTTACATCTAATAAGTTTGAATATGGATGTTGCATTAAATGTACTTCATACAACTTTAATTACTCTTCTTTTGTACACAACATCCTTCATCATTGACAATACTCATTTCTCTAGGTAGCATAATCTTTTGTACCAACACATGTTAAAAGTGCACATCGAACATGATAGAGAGCTAAACCAAAGTTAAAATGTTCTTTGTGTCAAGAAGTTGTTGAAAAAGTACCTTTAGTTTTTTTATCCAAGAGACCACCTCATATTACTTTTAATAATTTATTTTATATTTTTATTATTATTTTCACCATTTTTTATAAAAAAATTAATCATTATATTTTGAATAATATCTTTATTTATAAAGACTTAATATGGTAATGATAAATCATCTCTCATAAAAGGTAAAATATCTCTAAAAGTAATATTTATTTTCTTTATCAAGAACTTATAACATTATACATGGTGAAAAGAAATTATATTGATACTTATATAGAAGAATACTATAAATACTACTTACACTATTATTAACTTATAAAAAAAAGTTTTTTTTATCAGAAATACTTATAAAATACTTATAAAGAAGGTCTTTATTTAAAAATATTTTTTTTTTGTTACTAAAACACCTGTCCGTACAAAAATTTCACAATCTTCCTTACTCAAACTGAGTCCATAGATTTTCATAAAAAATCAAGTGCTGACGACGCAGAATCGAATGGTCACAGTTTCCCAACGGTTTCCAATTGCAACAAAATATTAATTGGAACATTTTTAATCATAATATTCATAATTAGAATTTTAACACAAAAAATGCATTAAAATATAAAATTCAGATATTTTAAAAGTAAAAAAATAAATAATTTTAGCATGATAGTCCAAATAATTTATAAAGTATAAAAATATAAATTTGATAAAACATTTTTTAGAGCAAAATTTATAAAAAATAATATAATAAAATAGAATCCACTTATAATAAAATAAAATTTATAAAATATTGTATTAAATAGTTCGCTGTTGGAAAGAGGAGTAACAAACATTGAGTGAGAAAGTGAGAGAAATCAGAATGGGCGTGGTGATAATCGACGGCACCACCGTGCGCGACTTCGTCAACGACGCCGCCGCGTTCACGAAGAGCGTGGACGAGCAGTTCACGGCGCTGGACCTCAACAAAGACGGCGTCCTGTCGCGGTCGGAGCTTCGCACGGCGTTCGAGTCCATGCGACTCATCGAGACGCACTTCGGCATCGACGTGGCCACTCCGCCGGAGAATCTCGCGACGTTCTACGACTCCATCTTCGACAAGTTCGACGGCGACCGGAGCGGTGCCGTGGACCGCCACGAGTTCCGAGAGGAGATGAAGAAGATCATGCTCGCCATCGCCGACGGCCTCGGCTCCTTCCCTATCCGCATGGTCCTCGAAGACGACCCCAATAGTCTCCTCCAGAAAGCCGCGGATCTCGAAGCTTCCAAGATCTGAATGGAAACGGTGACGTTTCGTAGCTTCCAACACGTGGACAGAGACGGCAATGGAAACGGCGGCGTTTTTTAGATTTCGTAACTGTATTTGACCGTAGGCCTTCGTGTGTTGACTTTGGTTTTCTTTTTTAATAAATGGTTTATGCTGAGAGGTGTGAGTGAATAAAAAAGGAATTTAGTTTTTTTTAATCAATTCTTGTGATGATATAAAATCGTTATTAAATATTAAATTTAAAGATATCAATATTATATATCATATGGATTTAATTTAAACACCGTTAATAAATATTAAATTTAGATATGAAAATGATTACAATCACATCATTTTTAAAGTTATTGAATTTATGATTTTAGAAATATAAAATTCGAAGACCAATTTTAAAAGTAAACACAGAAAGCAATTAGTGTAATCAAAAATCAAAAATTAATTAACAATGAGATCTTTTAGAGAAAATATAATTAAATAAAGTTAAAATAGTAAAAATATTTATTAAGCTTAGCCGCTTTTTTTTTAAAATACCATACTTTATTCTTTTCTCTCTTGAATGTTTTCTCTAATTTTATTTTGGCAATTTCTTTCTCTTACAAACTTTTTTTTACTTCAATTTTTTTTTTAAAAAAATTCTTTCCCTAACACCTCAAAACTTTGGATGATATATGTTCAGTATCAATATATTATCTAAATATTGCAAATATCAAATAGGATTTTAAAATGCAAAACAATAAAATATAGATATACAAAATCTGAGGAAGATGATTGACTTCCTTCACTTCCAAATCACCTACTTTTATATCATAATACAATTATAACAAAATCATAATATCAAATCATAAAATAATTAAACTATTATTGATGGAAATATTTCTAAAATAGGAGAGGAGATGTTAACAAATTGATTAGAATTATTAATGGTATATATAAATAATTTATCACTTATAATCAAATGATTAAATATTAAAATTTGTCAATGTTAAAAGAAAGTTTGATAATGATAAAGTTATTAATAATGAATCTAGTAAATTTTGATATTGATGTAATGCATCAAATGCAATCACATGGCATTGGAAAATAAGTAGTGAAAAAATGGTTAATACTTTTGTCAAAGTATGAAATGAGAAGATGTTTCACTTATTGATAAGGGAAAGTGTTATATGAAGACGTGGAATGGTTAAAGGTGAATGTAAGACGTGTCATTTCGTTACTTTCTATAAGTATTCTCTTTTCAAATAAATAAAAATTGCAATTTTTGTTTCTCTTGTTATTATCTACTTCATTCGTAAACTTCACTTATCATTGTGCTCTGATATTGTTCATTGTCATCCTTTTGCAGATAAATGTGCAAACTCCTATATTAATGCACAAAGATCCACTCTCACATTACACAAGGTATTATGTTGTAATATTGTGCATTGTTAGCCTTCTACACATTGACGCAAAATATTGATGAGAGCACTACCTAAAAAACAATGGTCCAGATCAAATTTATTTTTGCACACGTGATTCACTCCTACAGTGAACAACTCATTTTACACCAGTATTGTTCGTCATTAGGCTTCTACACAACGATGCAGAGCATTGAGTAGAGAGTCACCTCAAAATCAATGGTCTAAATAGAATCCATCCTCATTAATGTACAAGATTCACTCCCACATTGCACGTGGTACTATGTAGTATCCACTACGCCATTTTTGACATTAGACAACACCTAAAAAGCGTTGCCTATAGTAGGAAAAGTGTTGCCTTAACTTTACGCAACGCTTTGACAATGTTTTTTCAGGCATGGAATATGCAGTCGTGGGCTTAAGTTTAGGCAACACTTTTTTGCATCTGTTACCTTATAATGGTATAATAGGCAACATTTTTTGGATAAAAAAAATTTAAGCAACGTTTTTTCTCATGATGTTTAGGCAACACATTTTCAGTGCTGCCTATTGTTTAGGCAACACTTTTTTAAATGTTGTTATTGGTAAATGCAATACTTATTTATATGTTGTTTGTCTTTTTAGGCAACACTTATTTACATGTATATCTTTTTAGGCAATACTTATTTACATATTGTCTGTTTTTTAGGCAACTCATTTTAAGTGTTGCATATTGATAGAATAGGCAATGCTTTTTTTTCATAATGTTTAGACAACGCTTATTTACTTATTGTCTGTCTTTTTAGACAACTTATTTTTAGACAACACTTTTTTAACGTGAAAAATTATGAAATACATCTTAATTTATAAAATTACGCAATAGATAACATTTTCAATCTGCTTTAAAACGTAATTGCACATTTAGACCATATATATAATTTTACATTTAGACCACATTTATAATTTAATTAAGAAAATGTATATAATATTAGTATTTCAAATGTGCAAGTTGCATATTCCATTGTATACCAAAATTGTAGAAGATGTAATCATTATAACTAATTAGAGTTAGGAAATCTCTAAAAAATTTCTACATTTCTTCAATCGATCATAAATCTTTTTCATGTCCGGTATCAATATTATCTTGACATCCATCCTGGAACAATTAAACAAAATGTACAAACTTTTTAAAATATTATCAAGTTTATAAATAAAATAAGATAAATACAAATTGAATGTAAATTATATGTCTATACCTGGTCCAAATAAGTCAACCTTTAATTCTTCAAGCCTCTTTACTCTTTGCACTTTAGATTGAGGGGTTATACCCTCTGAAGTAGATACTTGAACCAACCTCCAATTCTTTAAGCCTTCCCATTCTTTGTGCATGAAGTTGGAGGGTTATATGCCTCCCGGGTAACTCAAGTTGACCTCATTGACCTCTGGTTACATCATATTCTCTTTATGCATGTATTCTCTTTTACAAAACTGTGAGGTTAAAACAAGTTCGGTATCTTATAATTATCCAAAAAAAATAGAAGATTTTTATCTATATGTTACTATTATAATTATAGAAATAAACAACATATCCTATATAATAAAAAAAATTCTAGATTATATATGTATTTTTAGAACTGTTTTTATTTATTTCCTTATCATTTCTTTATTGTTAAAGGAAATCAAATCTTTTCTGTTTATTGTATTGATTTCATTTTCTCAATAAAAATCAAGTATCCATGTTGTCTTAGAAGTACACATGCCTAACTCAATGTCTCTCTCTTCCCAATAGTTTAATAATTTACAATGAAAAACTAGTGCTTGGAAAAGCCATAATATCTTTCAACAAACCATTAGAACAATAAACTAAAGGGTCACCATAAGCTAAGGGAATTTAGATGACCGAAAACCACCAAGCCATAGGAAACACCTCTCAGCTAGTGTTTTCCACATGCCAGACAACAAATGGAAGACATCAACCTTAGTTGCATTGCCCTTCAACTTAAATATCTCATCATAATGTGCAAATTTACAGTTGCGTGAGAATTTATAGTTGCTCTTAGCTCATTAATTTTTCGATTTTGCTCTTCCACCCACCTTTCCTATTCTATTTCAAATGCCATGGCCCCTGTAAAAAAACATACTTACGGATTATCTCATGTAACAAATGAGAAATTTAAATATTCCTGAAATAGTTTGGTACAACATAAGACACAAATTATGGACATTTTGATATTAAAACTTGTAGAATGAATAACATATTTTAGAAATAAGGATACCATTTCCACTCATTGAATGTGCTTGATCACCTGAACTTGATATAAAGACTCCTTCAAGAAAAATAAACAAGAGATTTAAGTTTGAATTTAAATTGAATATGAGCATAGGTTGACAAAGTTTTCAATAAAAAGGAAAACATAAACTAATTCCAAGGAATAATTGCACCCTACCTGCTGCCTTGCTCGCTGAAGTTCTTACTCTAGTTGGGTTAGCTTTAACGACTGCTTTCCAGATGTTGAACATAAGCCTTGCATTTTAATGGCCAAGTGGGGTGATGCAAACATAATTATTTCTAAAATCTATCAAAGAGATTAAACAAATAAAAATGATACAAGTATCACAGGGTTCCACTACAATCCATACACATTACAAATAACTAATTACTATTCCAAAACACTTTATTCTATAAAGGTTGAACATCCATATTTATCATTTTACAAGTTCCCTTCCAAGTGAGTAAAGAAGAAACATCCAGATAACTGCAATAGATATAACATTACAGAGGGTATTGAATGTAGTAATCACAATATTTAGTAACCAAAATATGTGTTTAGAGCTCAAAGAAAGTTGTACACATTTTGTGTGTATTTTCTCACCATAAAAGGAAGTAAACTTCAACTGCATTGTTGAGAAGCTAGTGGGAGAATTAAGCACAAACAACCAAGAACAGTTTTGCTGAATTCTTGATTATTTCATATTCCTTGTTTTACCTACAATTTTCCGTTTTGGAGGATGTCTTATTATACCTCTAGTTGTTCTTTCCACCTTTCCCGTTGACAAATTGATTTTTATATTAAAAAATATATTATACTATCACTTGAACGTAATCCATGACACTATTTAAGATGGATCACTATTTAGTAACCGCTTTGGTGGAAATTTGGAATCCTAAGATTCATAAATTTCATCTACCATTGAAAAATGCACCATAACACTTGAAGATGTTACACTTTAACTTGGACTAATAGCTGATGGGCCCCTATCATTAGTCCAACAATGTCCGTCTGGGAAGAAATGTGTAAAACATATTTGGGTATTGTGTTTGTCAAATGAGAGTCACTACTTAATGGTAAGGAAAAAACTGAAATGACTAAGAGAGAACATGTTACCACTGCAAGTAACAATTCGAGGAACAACTTCATGCCCATTGTAAGACATACATTTTAGGTTTAAATGGAGGTGTGCTAACAAAACAGATAACAAAGTACACCTCATATACTTGACAATTTTAACTAATCTGCACGAATGCAATGTTACAACTAGGGTTCTACATGTTTAGCTATTTTGTATAGGAAATTGTGTAATACCACAAATGTAAGGGTAAATATAATGGGTAGTCGTGCATCACTATTACAATCATGAGAATGACATCATATCCATTTCCAACCTTCAACCAATTAACCCATTCGTATGCAAATGGAGTGCACACATAGTACTAAACTTTCAGAATATGTCTCACAATGATCTAGTTGGGTATAAAGTAAGGATATATCACATTCTAGGAGATCAAGTACAAAATACAACAAAATAACATCACACATTTTTTTAATTTTTTCTTTAATTATCTTTTGTTATGTTTTTCATAATAAATAACACTTTATTGCATTTTTATGGACTATTTATTGGGATTAACATAGACCGAAACTTATAGGGATGCACAATTGTACTTGTCGTGCATTGCGATAATTTACTTTGCAGTTCTTGAATGCAATAATCAGACAGGGTGAAGTTACAATTCAGTTTGTTACAAGAAATCCATTTATCACCCAACAATTTGGACAAGCTACATAAAGTTGACATTAGATGATAAATTGATGAGAATTAGGTCACAAAAATATGTGCAATGGATCAATGTGTGAGCAACAGACGTGAACTAAGATTGTGTGATAATAGATGCATGGACTATTGTTCCACACGCGAGAATGCATGAAATGATACTTAGCCAATTCCATCTATGTCTTGTTTATGCTACAACTACTTCAATATCCAAGAAACCAACATAATAGGAAAACCCTACTGCCTACATTCAAAATGGGTACCTCCTCCACTTAGTCTTATCTAATTCTTGAAGAACATCTACACCTAACTTTTGAGTACATGATGTCTCCATCATAGTTGACAATGAATAAAAGACAAGATTTTTTTGCATTAAGTTATGATGATCTGACGTCAAACTTATTTACAATAGATGTTAGAACACCAACTTCATCTCATGCTTACATACAATCCCTTTACTGGGGAATTTCAAATTGAAATCATTAGTCCTAGTGCTCAATTTTCAAATTATGAAGCATACCAACATATGAGTACGCAAAATCCATTTGAGCTTTTACGTGCTATTATCCAACAACAAGACCTACCTAAAGAATAACCCCCTTCATAAAAAACCACCGTGAAAAAATCCAATACGTAATACTCGTTGTCCTGATTATGGACTTGGACACCTCTATAAAGACTAAAATGTAATATGATGTTTATGTACTCAAATATAAAAATTATTTTATTTAATCAAAATCTTAATTAAAATCCATTAAAATTATTACTATTTTATTTTATATCTATAGTATATTTTCATATCAAGTAAGAATGTATAAAGTAACCAAATATATACATTTATAATAATAACGATTTAAACA
>Ga0123341_1001015_pt1 | contig 19927 bp, 10 predicted proteins | sample Turbeapinknodule_FD_89959 | JGI IMG/M metagenome (GOLD analysis project Ga0123341, IMG submission 89959) | Root nodule microbial communities of legume samples collected from Mexico - Turtle bean Mexico pink nodule | ecosystem: Host-associated > Plants > Roots > Nodule | place: Mexico: Nepantla...
AATTTAATTTTTTTTTATTTTACTAAAGTCTTTTGCTTTAAATTTTCTATAACTTTTTTGCGTGTAAGGTATTTTTGTTACCGTATTTGAGATCAGAATTGAATAGATTATATCTTTGTTAGATCATATTTGTCTTTATTAAATCAGTGATCAAAATTGAATAGATTAATTTTTGTTATATGTTTGTTTTGTGAATCAAACATTGTGAGAGTCGGTTTTGATCATTTAAGCTTTTTAAACTAGGAAGATTCAATAGCAATTATCTATGAATTAACTTATATAAAATACTACAACACTACCTTCAATTCAAAATTTTAGGACAATAAATTTGTAATAAATCTTCTTATTTATAAGTCACTCAATTTACTCATTTTTACATTTTAGGCGTGTTATGCTTAATTTTAGTATGGAAAACATCTATTTATTTTTTATTCGTTTTGGATTTAGTTTATAGATCTAAAGTTTTAAAAATTGGATGGAAACAAATTTGTTAAATTGTTGATGCAATTTGAATGAGGATTATACTAATAAAATTGTATACTGATCTTATTATAAAAAAAAACTTACATTTTTTATATTTTTTTTTGTGATTATACTTTGTACATGAGGAGTTGTGAGACTGAAATACTCTTTGTATTCAATGTTGAAGATCTCACCTTGATTATAAATTAAGATATTTCGTAGTATATAAATGAGTGCAAACCTCATTTTATAAGTTAGTTTTTGTTCTTGCAAAAGGGGTCGAAGACTCTCTTCAAACTGATTATAAAAAACTTCACGGATTGATCTTTTGGATTGGGCTTTTGAGTTGGGCTCTCCAGGTTGGGCTTTGAGGTTTGGACTTTTCAGGTTGAGCTCTCGGCTTCTCTTTTCGGGGTTATGCTCTCCAGGTTGGGCTTTCGGCTTCTCCTCTCACGGTTGGGTGTGTGTACCTGCAAGGCACTCCGATGCCAAAGTAAAAAATAATTCATACCATCATCAGATAAAATTCACTTTGCTTACCTTTTAGACGGATGTCCTACTTATAGTGTCTTTTTATTGACCTTATAACTTATTTGGGACTTTCTTTTTACACCAAATATTATTTTAAACACACCTTTTAATTTAGACCTTATTAAACTGAACTTTGCTACATTAATTATATATATTTATTTTATCATTTATAATTTAATATTTTTCGACTATATCTTTCGATACATTCTGAGTCATACCTTTCCGTCCTAGCAGTACAGTTTTAGTTCATTCTTAATATGTAATTGTAAAGATTTTAGTTTTTCATGTATATATTTTATTTTGATATACTCTCTGATTTGTAGATATTTTGTTAGATATTAATTGTACGGTGGTTTTAATATGTAATTGAATATATGGTGCATGCATGAGTGATATATGAAAAGTGCAATTAAGTTATATAATGTAATTAATTAGTGAGGAAGTGTTGGTAGATAATGGCATGTGAGAGAGGACATTATCGAATATGAAATAGAAGGATTTTGAAGATGCTGCAACCACTTAAACTTGGTGGTTCTGAGTGCATTGCACCGAATTAACCAAAAGCAGGCATAAAATGGCAATTAGAGTACTCGAAATAGTTGCAGTTGACTTCAGTTATGAATATTCTTTACCAATTCCTTTCTTTTCTACTGTGAGGAGAGGAGTGGAATCAGAATCATAATAGAATAGAACAAATAAGTGACCAAGTAGCACTCATATCCATTTATTTTTCCCATCCACTTCACTTTGCACGTTTTTCATTCATTGCTATTTTACTCCAAAAACTTCTAACTTTCTCCACCAATATCATTCAACCTACCCCACCACCACCTGAAAGTGTGTACCAGTCTTCTTTTGGTTTATCCTTAACACCAGTGAAACATTAGGGTTTTAAAGAACTAAGATCACTTGAGCAATTTTTCATTGGACTAAAACAAGTTGAAAATAATATATTTAATCACATAAGGTCTAGTTAGAAAGCTTTGTGTACTATATATGATTATCAAATTTCTTTTGTAAGTTTCTTTAGGTTAAGAAATATAATTTAAAACTAAATAAAAAATAATATAATTTTTGATAAATGTTTATGAATAAATTCAAAATAATTTATTCTTTCTTTGTTTTAAAAATTTTATATTTTTCCATTCTTTTTTAGAGGTAAAACATATCGAATATTTTTTCTTTAAACAACTAAACGGTAATGAAAAGTTCAAGTTAAGTCAATCAAAATTTTACTTACATGTTCTTATATGGGTCGGAAAAAGTCATCTCCTCTAATAATGGTTGTGGTTCAGATCCTTGACTTTGATCTCGATAAGAAATGATCTGCAAAAAATATTTTAATGCTTAAGTCACTATTCAATATCATTAATTGATATAATAAATGCGTATTTTTGTCTTGAGTGAAGTACATATTTATGACATTGTATTGGATTTGTTGGGTTAATCTCGACATTATGGTAACATCTCGTTATGATTATGTTAATCATGTTGTATTGAAGGACGTTTATTAAGTCTTGAGAATTATTTCGACCACGTCAGCCGAATGATCTTTGGATGACCGACTCATGTTCAACTCTTAAACAGTGTGTGTTGAAGTTTCCTCGACCAATATTCATTAAATTATTTGGTTGAGATGTGTCACTATAAGAAATGCATTAAATAGCAACTAAAATTAGAGACCAAACATAATTAGTTGTTATATTAACTAAATTAGATAGTATTTTAGAGACTACAAAATTATTTGTATCTAAAGTAGTTTCTATTAGTAATAAATTTATAAAATAGTTTATAAATTAACTAGTAGGGTTTTAACTACTAATATTTTAAATTCTAAATTGGTCTCAATTAGTCTTTTAGATATTAATTTATAATCTAAAATATTAGTAGCTAAAATCTTGATAGTTAAGGCTTAGTTACCAATTTAAAAACTACTTTATAAATTTTTATTAATAATAGAAACTACTCTAGATATCAATAATTTTTTTAGTCTCTAAAATGATCTCTAATTTAATTCAATAGTAACTAATTATTTTGGATTCTAAAATTAGTTGAAAATGATCTCTAATTTAATTCAATAGTAACTAATTATTTTGGATTCTAAAATTAGTTGGAATTTGGTCTAATCTTCTCAGGAATATTATTGAGATCCTCACTTAAATAATGTAAGTACTTATCTCTTAATAATTTAGGTTGTGTTTGTTGAAAAGTGGTATATCTTGTTTGCATATTGGAAGGTGCTCACATGCATTGTTTAAAGCGAAATGCGATGATATGCAAGGAAATGTGGTTCTGAATCACAAACTCATCTTTCCATTCCGAAAGGCAATGATTCAGAAGCAAAGTGAGATTGACTATGTTTCTTGAACAATCACAAGATTTCTATAATTGCATTCAATATGCAAGGTAGATGATAGGTTACAATCTATCAATTTTGTAATGCACTAAGTTTAATTCATTATGTATATGAGTCTAAATGTAAATAGGATATAATCAATTTTTAAATCAAATTATTATTATCATTTTAATGTTAATGATTTTTCAAATCAAGCAATATTTTTTTATCGACAAAATAAATAAATAAATATGGTCTACTTTAAGGGTGATCCAACCCTCATACCAAGCAAAAGAGGCAAATGCACCTCTCCCCGTACACAAACAAAAACACAAAAATACCGCCAACTATCTATCCGTAAACACCAACTAAAGACAATAGAAAGATCAAGGACCAACCCCACCACTCTATAAGCAACTTATAATCGAGTGCATACATACCAAAGATTCTAGGAACCAATCAGAGAATGAAAAACTCAATGATGGTACCTTTAAGGAAATCTAAGACCAAACTTTAACTTGTGTCAAGGAGAAAACTTCAGAACCACTCCTCCATTAAATAAGTAATTATTCTTACGTCCCCAAATCTCACTTACCAACGCGAACCAAACATTATTCAAAATTAGATTAATATAAGTAGACGCGTCAAGTAGTTTAAAGTGCTCAAAATGTGAACTATATGGATAAAAAAATATACTCAACTAACTCTTAACCAAGCGTAACAAAGATTTCAAACTAGTCAAACAACTTCAAATATTGCTTATTTATTATACTTTTTTCACGTATGTGTTATTTATGATTATTTTCTCCATATTAGTTAAATTAAGAGTATAATTGAACCATATGTTGTTTTAAATTAAAAAAATATAGATAAAAAACTTTTATTAAAAAATGACATTTTAAAAGCAACTAAGAAAATATTCATGGATGTTCAAGTTTTAGATGGGAGCAACAACACAAATTTATGTATATATTTAGTAGTAGGTAATGAAGATATTGAAAAGGTGTGAAAATACATAGACTCACTCATGAAGTGAAAATTTGATTATAAGAGTGGTTAGTGACAATTGTTTAGAGAATATTTAGTATATGATTTTCATGGATATTTTCTTGTGTGATGATGACTCTTTGCAGTACTCTCCAGAATCTCAGAAATACAAGTGATTGGTGGAATTGTCCAATTTTCGTGATTAGTACATATCCTTAATTATCACTATCTCTCTACCCCATAAAAAAATAAATAAAAAATCACTATCTCTCTAATTGATATTATCCATAGCACTTAAAGATATGAAATGCAAGTGTGAGGTAAAGATAAAACTTATATACAAATAAAATTTGGTATGTTTTTATCTAGGACCCATTTTTATCAAAGTGTTATACTACTATTTAAAATCATTAAATAAAAATTAATTTTAAAGATAATAAAATATATTAATTAAATTAAATATTATTTTAAATACTTAAAATCATCCAATAAATTAATATTTTATTTTATTTTTTAATTCAAAATATTATTATATTATTGTAAGTGTTTGTTAAGCGTAGGTGATGTTGATGGTGTTAAAAGAAGCTTTTCTCTTTCCTTTCTTTGCTTATTATATATATGAGGCTATACCTTCACAGCACTTCATATTTTCTAACTCTTCTTGTGTGTGTCACTGCAACTACACTAAAAATGGAGTCTATTGAACAAGGAAGAGAAGAAAAATGGAAGGGCAAGGCCATAGCAGAAGTAAAAGGAGTGAAAGCAGAAGAAGTGTGGCCACTTTTGGAGGATTTCTTTGGCCTGAACAAGTGGTTTCCCACTCCTTTGTGCATTCCTGTTGAAGGCCTCTCTGGGCAACCAGGGTGTGTTCGTTTCTGTGCTGGTTTCAAGACACCAGTGGATGATGAAGCCAAGAAAACTGTGAATTGGACCAAGCAGAAACTCTTGTCCATTGACCCTTCTCAATGGACTTTCACCTACTCCATTGTGGAGGGAAATGTAGGGTTTCACTCCTACATAGCAACTTGGAAACTCAAGCCAACTCCTGAAGGGACTGAGATTCAGTGGCACTATGAAGTTGAACCAGTTGAAGGGTGGAAGCTTGAATATCTCAACACCTTCACAGACAAAGGGTTGAATGCCATGGCTAAGAAGATTGAAGAAGGTTTGAAGAACATGGAAACAGCACTCAAGTTCCACAACTAAGTGACACACTCACATACTGTTATGCTTGTACTGCATACTGTTATGCTTTTACTGTTTAATTAATGCAGGTTTCATCCGTTTTAAATATCCGTATTCCATTACGATTTTATTTTTAAAAGTCATTTCAGTAGATTTTGAAGGAGAAAGAAATATATAAACTATCCTTATCAGATTTGAACAACACTATAAGAAAATCATCAAATAGAAATCAATATTTAGAGATCAAAATAATTAGTTGCAATACTAACTAAATTAGAGACCATTTAGAAACTAAAAAAAAATTGGTTTCTAAATTAGTTTATATTATTGTGAAATAGTTTTTAAATTAGTATCTAATTAGGTACCAAAGTTTTAATTACCAATTATTTAGATTCTAAATTTGATAGTAAAACCTTAGTTGCTAATTAGATAACAATTTAGAAACCATTTAACAATAATAAAAATTAATTTAGAAATCACAAATTTATTTAGTCCTTATAATGATTTCTAATTTATTTTTTGACTCTAAAATTATTTTTTATTTTATGATTTTTTTTAGTGTAATGTAAGATTATTTTGGTATCGGAAGAATAATAATTAATTTACATTTTGCATGCATGTTACTGTTACTGAAGTAACTATCATTCAAACCAGTATTTTGTTTCTGTATCTGTATTTTAGCTTTCTCTTGGATAATTAGAGGAGAGTTTTGATGTGTGTGTAAAATAAGTTTATGAGTTTTAATAAACTCTTGTTATTAATAAAACATGTTTTCTGTGTTACTCAAATTTATAATGGAATTCACAGTGACATTATTGAAAAATATTATAATTAATCACAGTTTTTCTATAAATGTTATTGGAAAATTAGGACTTTTAGTGATTCTTATCCAGAAGAATGGCCATAGAGTCCTTTTACTTTAATATTTGCAGAGATTAAGTAAGTTTTTCAAAAAATATAACCTTTTTATGATGAGAAATGAGATTTTTGAGAAATAAATGCAACATATATTGATTATTATCTGTTATGATTACTGTTAAAAGTTGCCTTATCTTGTATGGAAGACTAATATTTAAAGTAATTTTTGGACCATGCTTTTTCTTCTTTTAAAGTAATCAAATCAAGTTTTAATATGTTGGAATAAAAACATTTTTTGTGTGCATAAAAATAGTACAAAAAAACAAAATCATAAAGGAAGTCTCATAAAAGCTGCAGTACTAAAACCTGCTAAATTTTATGTGGTCTGCATAATATTTGTATATGTAGATTTTTTGCACGTGATTGTTACTTACAAGAAAGAAAACGAGTTTTGTTTGTGTGGCTATGATTAACAGCAGCTCATGAATCTGTGGGTTGATATTTGCCCTTAATTGTTGGGCAAAATGGTCCTGATCCCATCCATCACTACTCTTCGTTCAATTCTATGTACCATAAACATTGATATTGATACAATTTTATTATGTAGCATGAACATTGATACGATACGTATAATCTCTAAAATATAGTTGTACCTGAACGGATATTGGAGGCCAAGTAATCTTAATCCACGTCGATACACTATCTACTTCACTCTGGGTTGTCCTATTCTTCACGTATCCTTTCCACTTCGCGTGCCTCGGTCGGCCGGCGAGAGTACCTGCGATTGCACTCCAACGCTCAAGTCAGCGATGGTGCTCCAAATGAGAATTCTCTGATCTTATAAAAAACGTACCTTTTCTCCCTCTCTCCTTCCCTTTTAGTAGGTTGACTTGGGCCTCTACCCTGTGGGCCCAGTGAGCGTTCATTGCTCGCTAGGGACATGTTTAGTGGTCTCCGGGTCGTGTTTGGTGGTTTCCTGAAAACCAAGGGAGTGATCTAGAGAACGTGTTTCGACTTAGTCAATGGTTGTTATAACTGCTCTTTACTCCACTTGTAACAACGTTCCGGACTTAATTAGATTATTCGACATAAACCATTCGGTCGTTCGATGCCGACCGGTACAATAGGACACTTGCTAGAATTGTCAGAAATTTAACAAATATTTTTTTTAATTAGACATTTCACCGATACATGTTCTACAAATGTCGTACGATTTGTATCCGACACGGACATACCATTTAAGAGACATGTCTGAGCCTCATATATTGTTACTTTAATAGCTATAAATGTCCGTTTGATAAAAAGAAAAAAATATAAAAAGTGAAAGAGAAAATAAATTAAATTTTGTGGAAAACAATTGTCTGGCTAAAAACAAATAAGTAAAAATATTATTCACTTGTTAATAATAATAATTTATTTATTTATATTTAATATCAATTATATATTTAATAACTTATGTACAAATAAATATAATAATAATTTTTTATTTTATGTAGAAAATAGCATTCAACGTATATTTTTGTTAGGAATTTTGTTGAATTATTTCCTATACACTAACCATTATATAGTAAATTTAGGGAGGGTGTTTAAAATATTTTGTGAATTTTTTTATTCCACAAACATATAATAATCAAGATTTCCATTAATGGATCCTCTCAAGTGTTACATAGAGGAGAAATGAAGATAATCCAAAAATTGTGGTGAACTAGTATACGTGTTGTCATATTCCAAAGTTCTTATTTGTTATATGATATGAGGTTTGTGAGAAAAGTTTTATGATTTTATTCTTTTTTAAAGATACATATTAAATATTGGATGGACCACGTGTCGTTATACATATATTTAAAATTTATTTGAGCATAGTGCAAAAATTATATCTTTTTATTTTTTATTTTACTTTTCTCAATAAAAAAACATTTGTGATTGTATATTTAAAGATACAGGTGACAAATAGTAGAAATGTTAGGCCGAACAAACTGGTACTAACTATTAAAAGAAAATAAATACTGGTTAGTCTATAAATAAACAAGACTCTTTCCATACCTTCTTGCGCCACTCATATTAAATGTGAAAATATCGTTTTATCACTTTTTTGTGGCACCTCCATACATATTCCATAAGATGTTTCTGGATCCGAAAGTGTTATTTAGATTTATAAAATCCATAACTCTTTTTTGGATTTGAAATAAACCTATGGATTATGTAATCTAGATATATTCTGGATTACATAATCTGGAAGTCAATTTCACATTTATAAAATACTTCCGGATTATGTGATTCAAAGTCTAATCACACATATGAAGAAAAGGCTTCCGATACATAATCTGAAAAACTAATCTTATGTATAGAAAAGACTTATGGATTATGTAATCCGGAAGCTAATCATAAAAGACTTTTGGATTACATAATCCGGAAGCTAATTATGGATCTATAAAAAGACTTATGGATTTTGTAATTTAGAATATAAAAAAATGATATTTTTAGAATACAAAAAACTTATGGGAATGACACAAAAAGGTATGGAAGTGTAGGAAGAAGCAGCCAATAAACAAGGAAATTGCAAGTAACAAAAATTTTGGGCCAGTCAAATGGGTTCAGGCTTTTATAAGAAAGATGGTGCATATATAGAAGGGCAGTTTCTTCCTGTATCCCTACATTTTTCTTCCTGCACCCCCATAATGTAATGACAAAAATATTCCTATTACTTTTTTAAAACCCCAAAAAGCACATAAAACCCACAATGCAATTCGGTAGTTTTACGGAATTGGGAATCTGCGTTATTTTTTTTGCATTCTGGATTGGAAAATTCGTAAAGTTTTTTATTTGGGGAATCTGTAAATTTTCCAGATTGGTGAGTGTGGTAAGCTTCTTGATCCATCAATCCGTAATAGAAATTAGGCTTCCAGATTCAACAATCAAGAAATCAACAATTTATTAACAATTTGCTTTCGTAACACCCCTCATCCAGAAAACAACATGTTTCACTTATGGATTGATATGAATTCGTAGCACACTTTTGGATCCCGATTTCTGGTAACCCCAAAGACTCCATAACCACCAATGCTCATAAAAAAACTTAATTATTACCTTTAAAATCCAAACAACACTTCGACAATGTAACCCATTCCACAACCTTGCTCCGCACAACCCTCCACCAGCGCTTGAGATGAACGAAGAAGATGAACAATGCCAAACAAACTCCACCACGATGCCCTTTTTCAAATAAAAAGTCAAGGTTAGTCTTGAGATTTTTAAAATTGTGGGAATGTAGGAAGAAAAACTTAAGGTGCAGGAAGAAGAAGCCGAAACTTGGATGCAGATGATTTAAAAGGCTGATCCGAATGAGTAGACCCAGATTAAAGAAAATGTTACGGTGTATATGTGAAAAACATTTTTCGATTGGTATAGGTTACATAATAGTACCTACCGATAATAAAGTTATGGTAAGCAAAATGCATGTTGGTGCATCATGAAAAATAAAACTCTTTGGTCTTTGTATTGGGCTAGTAAGCCTTTTATCCTTGGGCTGTGCTTCCCAAATTCTGATTATTTGTTCTTCCTGCACTCCCATGATTACTAAATGCACCCCCATATCACAAGCAAAAAGAAGTAAATTACCCTCCCTCTTCACCATGCCTCCACTATTGCTGCTCTTGCCTCCACTGAAAATAGTGAGTTTGGTTAGAAGTTTGTTCCATAAAAATGTTTCTAAAAAATATTATATATGTTTCAGAGTGCATTTTATAAGTTTTAGAAAAATGTTTTAAAAGGTTTATTATAAAATATATATGTTTCAAAAAAACTTGTTAAGAAAATCCTATTTTAAAAATTATGTTCCAAAATCATGTTTTAGAAATTTTAGTTATTTTGAAATGTTTCGACCTAAAGTTCGAGAGATAATATCGATAAGATCAATCACCAGATATTATTCGTTTTTTATCACCAATTTATTTTTGAAAGACATTTTGGTAGATTAGAGGAGGAAAAAAATATATAAACTGTTACTAACATTAACTCCTGAACGAATTTTCAAAACAAATATTTTAAAACTTTACAAGGATGTAAGAAGAAAAATGATAACCAATATATATATATATATAATCTCATATTTTATTGAAAGAAGAATGAAAAATTAGCATAAGCGAAGACCTAAGAAGAGAGAGTCTACATCCAATCACATGATCCAGAGTGGCAAAAATTTGTAACAAGCCCAACAAAAATTCGCCACGTCAGAACCTAAAGGATATTCCAGTCATTTTCATAAAACCAGACCCAATACGGTCTTTTGATTCTCTGCAACCCAACACAGCTTAGTCTTCCCCATCGGCTCCGCAACGACTTCCACAGATATAAACCTCACTGAGTCACAGTGAGACTCTCTCTCTCGCTCTCTGTCTCTTGTTCGCTCATTTTCTCTCTCTTCATAGCTCAATTTGGCCGTCAATGGCGGCCTCAGATGCTCAGAACGGCGTGTTCTCCGTCAGGCACGCCTTCGGCAACGTTCTCGCGTTCTTTATCCTTCTCCTGATCGGCGTTCTCGCCTTCTCGATCCGTCTATTCTCGGTAAGCATTTTCCTCATTCCTCTTTCTTCCGCAGATCTGGTTACCTAAATCACGTTTCGATTCCGTGTTTTCCTTTTCTCAACGTGATTGTGTGCTTCTAAATTCAGTAGCTATGATTACAGCTCTATTTAACTTTCGTGTTTTTCTTCGTGTCTATAACAATTATCGAGCATAACTTGCAATCTTAGTGACTTAGCCGTGACGATTTAGTGTTTAGATTTTGTGTTTTTGCGACTTGACCGAGCTGTTCGTTCACTGAGGAGATAAGTCAACGATTTAAAAGAAAACGTTTGCATCAGTGGTGTACGAGTAATGCTTAGACTGAAATGTTGAGAAGATGTTATGTGATTTCAAATGCACATGCATTTGAATTGAATTTCCGGTTAGAGCAGTTAAAATTCTACATTACATGCATTAGATTCTTTTTTCTTTGGTTATGGTTGCAAAAGCTTGAATGCCTGGAGCAGTCATGTTTTGTTGAAGTAATTGTATAGAAGTAGTGACATGGTGTGGCTATTTCTATGAACTGAATACTAAGTGCTTACTCAAATTTCTATTTGTATTAGCCTTCTTCTGTTTTCTGCGGTATCAGAGTAGGGTATCTAGTTCCGTTTGTTTGGCAGAGTTTTTCTTGCTCTCCCTCACTTTTTTATGCATTTTGTACAGGTTATTAAGTATGAGAGTGTTATTCACGAGTTTGATCCTTATTTCAACTATAGAGTCACTCAGGTGAGCAAGCACTATTTGAAATGGAACTGTTTTGCTCATATTACTATATTCTATTGGGGCGACTGAGGAATCTTTCGTACTGGTTAATGGAAATTGGAATTTCTTCATGGCCATGGCGTTTGTTCAATTTTACTCTGTTAATCTCAATGCCATAATATTTCAGAGAAGATGTGATGTATTTGTTGGTTTCAGTTTTTGACAAAGAATGGGATATATGATTTCTGGAATTGGTTTGATGACCGAACTTGGTAAGCTGATGGTTTTTAGTTTTGAAGCAAGTTTTCCTCTATACTTGCTTAGTTTAAACCGCTTATTGTTAAATGTTTCTGGATATAATATAATGTCTTTGTTTCCTGTGCCTTTCAAGGTATCCCCTTGGTCGTGTAATTGGTGGGACTGTTTATCCTGGTTTGACCTTGACAGCAGGCACCTTATGGTGGTAGGCATTTGAAACACTGTAAATGTTGGTTGTCTTATGCTGTACCTTTTCTATTTGTTATATACTAATAAACATCCATTCAAGCAATGGTTTTTGAAGTTTATCTGATCTAGTTTTTAACATTCCCTTCTGGTTTCAGGATACTGAATTCCCTAAACATACCTCTCTCAGTTGAAACTGTCTGTGTGTTTACTGCTCCTATATTCTCAGCCTTTGCTTCATGGGCAACTTATCTTCTGACAAAGGTTTGTCCATGCCCGAATTTCACATTGATATTTTTGCTGTTTATGTTCTTTCTAATTTGAGCTGCTTCCTTTTTTCAGGAGGTGAAGGGTGCGGGGGCTGGTTTGACAGCAGCAATTCTTTTGGCTATGGTGAATTTCTCAACAAGCTTTATGACTTGACGAGATTGTCTTCCAATTTTCCTACTAAAATTTTTATTTATGATTGTTATGATCATAGTTATTGGCTCAATCATTGAACGTTCTATATTTGAATGATTAGCCAATCAATGCTTAGTAAAATTGTTGGATGCTGGTTGAATAGTAACCACGTGTGTTGATGTGTATTTGTAAATTAATGATGCCTGTTTGTAACGGTTGCTCTCTTGTAATATGTTTTGGTATTTTTTTTGCTGGGCTCTGGCATCCCTCTTACATGTAATTGATCCTGATTTATCTTGTGTATGCAGGTCCCGTCATATATATCTCGATCAGTGGCTGGCAGCTATGACAATGAAGCTGTTGCTATATTTGCTTTGATCTTCACTTTCTATCTCTATATTAAGGTGATCTGCCAAAGCAAGGAACTTTTTCCTTGCATTGATTTGTATAATGACTTTGGTTTCTAAAATTTCCTCCAGATTATTACAATGCACTATAATAATTGTCCAATAATGTGTAATTTGAATATTCTGTATGAACAGTCAGTTCAGTGGCCTTTGCAGTTAGAAATAATCACTAAGCTTTGTATTGTTTTCTATTTAAGCTTCTAACTTGATTTACACATTATTTAGACGCTCAATACAGGGTCCCTCTTTTATGCCACTTTGAATTCCATAGCATACTTCTACATGGTAAGCTTTTTACAATACTATTTATCTTGGTTGTCTTTGCTGTGCGCCCTCTTGTTTATGTTAAATTCATTTCTTATCTTTCAGGTTTGCTCATGGGGAGGGTACACTTTTATCATTAATCTTATTCCTATGCATGTGCTCTTGTGCATTGTAACTGGTCGCTATTCTTCTCGACTCTACATTGCATATGCACCTCTTGTAAGTAGCTCTTCCATTCATTCAGTTATTTTTAGAGTTCAAATAAATGCATTTGTCCTTTTCAATTGGATAGTTGAAATGCACATTGTACATTAGTCATGCTTGATGTGGTAAGCTGTAATTTGGATAATATTTTGGGGAGTTTTGATAAGGTTTAACAACAATAAACAACAACAAAAGACTCATCTCAGATAGGTGATTTGGCTATTTAGGCATGGTTTAACAGATTGATAAAATACTCCACAATGAGGTTCAACTTACTTATTCCAATACGTGAATGAAGAATTTATTTACACATAAAATCTGCATTTTGCTATATTAGAATTTGTAGTTCGTTTGGACACATATTTACTATATTTTGTGAATTTATCCTGTTATGTTTACAATTACCAGCCAGGTGTATTTCTGGTCTGAATCTGGTTTGTATATTTTGAACCTATCTCAAATTAGTCTACCCTGTTCCCGAATCACATTACATTTTTCTTAATGCAGGTTGTATTGGGTACACTGTTGGCTTCCTTGGTGCCAGTGGTTGGGTTTAATGCTGTAATGACATCAGAGCATTTTGCATCATTTCTGGTGAGTTCAGTTCCCCCCCAGTCTTTGGATTAAGTCAAACTTACAATAAAGATATGTGACGAAGAGCATGTTTGAGCCTAACAATATTATTGCATACCTTTTCTTGTGAATGCTTTATTTTCAATGGAATTGTTCTCACAAAATAATAACTATAATAATAAAATATTTAACTGAATATTCTTTGTTATTTTTTCTTTTGTTTCTGTGGAGGGAAAAGTTTTGTGCTAATATGTCAACGAAAGAGTTTAAATAACCCTTTAGCTAGTCAGTGTCAGTATTCGTATAAATGGGCTTATGAACTTGGAAGTTGATAACTTTGTTGAGATAACTGAAATACAAATATTTTTATGAAGGATCAATGTACTTTGTAAAATACTTTGTTAATTAAATGAATTTATAAACTTCTTTTAATACAACAACACAAACTTGTTCCCTACCTGTATGGACCAAACAATGTTACCATGCTTTATTTACCAAAAAATCAGAAAGGTCACATGATCAACTTTACCTGTGACTAAACTATCATCTTGTCACCAATTGGTACTACTCTGTCTGGTTACCCTTGTTATTTGAGCTTTTAAATCTAACTTAATCATTATTTAATATAGTACCCAACTTCTGCAAATCTCATGCTAGTTTTTAAATTTAATCTTCTTATCTAATTATGATATAAATGCTATTTATTTTCCAAGTCTAATGACTTAATCATTATTTATCACTGATTATATACACATACATTTTATTTTTGAGCACATCCAATGAATTTATTATTGTATTTTTACTCTTTCCATCTCTTTATATCCAACTTATTAGCTGCATTGAAACCTACCTATTTTTCTTGTGCAGGTTTTCATTATCATCCATGTAGTGGCTCTGGTGTACTATATTAAAGGAAGTCTTTCCCCAAAAATGTTCAAAGTAGCTGTGGCACTAGTTGTTTCTGTTGGCGTGTGGGTGTCCCTTCTATTGGTTTATTTGACTATTCAAAACATTGCTGGAAGATATTAAACTAGTACCTTTTTTTCTTGTTTATTTTGCAGGGCTGTGTGCTTTGCAATGGTGGCAGTACTTATAGCATTGGTAGCCTCAAGCCCAACAAAGGGATGGAGTGGAAGAAGTTTAAGTCTGCTAGATCCGTAAGAGCTGTTTTTCAATCTTAATTATCATTTAAATCCTGTAAAAATTATTATCATGTTTTTACTTCACCTAAACTGATATTCTATGATTAAGGTGATTGTTGGTTATTCAATTTCATAATAGCCATAGAATTTACCTAATATAGTACTGTAACCATGGAAATGTCTTTTGAATTTGACCTTTCTCTTGGTCATTCTGCCAAATATTTCCTTTGTAGGATTTGGCTACAATCCTAAGTACTTAATTTATTTGTTGTGTGACAGTACTTATGCAAGCAAGTATATTCCAATCATTGCTAGTGTTAGTGAGCATCAGCCCCCTACTTGGCCTTCATACTTCATGGATATCAATGTCTTGGCATTCCTGGTTCCAGCTGGAATTATTGTAAGTTCGTTTTTGATAAAAAGAATTGTTTTATCTTTTTGTTTTCCATACTCAATATAGACTAAATCATGGTGGTACTTACCTATTGTAGGCATGTTTCTCTCCCCTATCTGATGCAAGCTCCTTTGTGGTACTTTATATTGTTACATCGGTATACTTTTCTGGAGTCATGGTAAGCATAATAATGGAGGTGTTTTTTCATTCTATTGCATTTTTATTATTTTACTGAAGAAAATCTCGATGGATATCAGGTTCGCTTGATGCTTGTACTTGCTCCAGCAGCATGTATATTGTCTGGGATTGCTCTCTCCCAGGCTTTTGATGTTTTTACAAGATCTATCAAGTTTCAGTTGCCCAGCCTATCAGATAATTCTCAGGTTGGTGTAAGCATTATTTCTTTTAATGATCACTGGTTGACTTCATGTTCTTCTGGTCGTTATATTAGTTTGCTTTGTTCAAATTGTGTTTTTGACTATCAAGGCAGGGGAAGGCAGTTCTGAAAATGTTGTGCCAAATGATTCGGTGAAGGCAGATAAAACTGAGGACACTTCAAAGGAGCGAACCTCTAAGAAGAGCAAGAAGAAGGAAAAGGAACCTGTGGAAAAGCCTCTTAGCAAGTCCCAAATTAAGAAAAGGCTTTTGGTTTTACCTCTGGAAACATCCGTCATTGCTATTATCTTGCTTGTGTTGCTAGGGGCCTTCTATGTGGTAATTTCTTAAACATAATATTATTCATTTGAAGTTTCCTCAGATGGATTATTTATTTGATAATATTTTTTTGCCTTCTCTCCACTAGGAGTATGAAGGCCAAGTAGGTGGATTATTTATTTGATAAAGATTCCTTTTTATTTATTTAATATATTTTCTTAGTATTGTTTTACAATTAACTTCTTAAATGAAACCCTTGATTCATGGTATTGTATTACATTCCGAAAAATATTATGCCAGGGAATATTATTTCCCATGAACATGTTCGATTGACATTTAGCAATTATAGAAAAGAATATTTTTAATCAAAAATTAAAAAAAGAATAAAAGTGGAAAAATATGTGATGAAATAATGAAGTTGGGGAGATAAAACGTGAACCTAACATTAAAATGTGACATTCTGAAGCCTACTTTCCTGGGAATCCTTTTTGATACCTAGAAACATACGCCAAGTTAATGAAGTTGGGGAGATAAAACGTGAACCTAACATTAAAATGTGACATTCTGAAGCCTACTTTCCTGGGAATCCTTTTTGATACCTAGAAACATACGCCAAGTTAAAAAGTGTAGGATTTTTTTCTGAAAAATAATGCCATTTCATGCAATCTGTATGTTATAAAAAAGTTCCTCTCTATCTTGATCTCAAATGTAGGTTCACAGTGTATGGGCAGCAGCAGAAGCTTATTCAGCCCCTTCTATTGTTTTAACATCACATTCACACGATGGGCTTCATGTTTTTGACGATTTTAGAGAGGCATATGCTTGGCTGAGTCACAATACAGAAGTAGATGATAAAGTAAGTTCTATGGGATTTTGTTATTTTTTCGGCTGAAATACATGTCTCTTGTGTGCAGTTTTTATGCCCATGTTGCTAAACTTATGTCCTTGATTTTTTTCTCTTGAGTTCAGAATATAGGTTAATTACTGATGTTCTTTCTGAAATAGACTGTCTGGAATTATCGGTGTTGGTTAGCTTCCACGACTTCCTGAGTTTTGTGCTAATTTATGAAATTTAGATTATGTTTTGAAATTAAAGAATCTTCTGCTTCTTAAATTTAAATGAACAAAAGTTGACAGATGATGTTTCCTTAGGTGGACTAAGTTGGTCATTCAGTAGTTGGAAATTATTATGTAAAAGGTGATAGTCAATTGAGACTTTGAGGTGATTTAACTGATTATATGTTAACTTGGGGTATACTCTATCCCTTATAAAGTTGTAAGAACTATTGTTCCCTGAACATGTTGATTCCTTTTCCACTTTTAACCAGTGGAAATTTGTTGAGAAGTTGGTTAAAGCGTTAACCAAATATTGTTTCTAAATTACAAATTTTATGGCTGAAGTTCCTAAATTGTTTGCACCTTTAGATTATTCTTACTCCAAATGAAGAGAAAAATGCTGGTTAAAACACTTAACTACTGTTGAAATATTCATGCTCATAAAAATTCTTGTAGGTGGCATCTTGGTGGGACTATGGGTATCAAACAACTGCCATGGCTAACCGAACAGTCATTGTTGACAATAACACCTGGAATAACACACATATTGCTACTGTTGGTACTGCAATGTCTTCTCCAGAGAAGGCAGCTTGGGAAATTTTCCAGTCACTGGATGTCAAATATGTCCTTGTTGTCTTCGGAGGTCAGCTTCTTTCTCTTTATTGGGTTATCCTAAGTCCCCTTGTTCTGATTAGATGCTATGATTATTAACAGGACTGGTTGGTTATCCCAGTGATGATATCAATAAATTCCTGTGGATGGTTCGAATCGGAGGGGGTGTATTCCCTCACATAAAGGAACCAGATTACTTAGTAAGTTAAATGAGTAATATGGGTTGTTCAATGTTTTATCCTGGCCTCGATATTTTGTTTTCGAGAATAGATGACATTCTAGCTTCACTTGTAATATTTATATTTAGAGGAGTGTTAACACTTTTTTTTTTCAAATTTCAAGAGGGATGGTCAATATCGGATTGATTCCATGGCCACACCAACAATGCTAAACTGTCTCATGTATAAACTTTCATATTACAGGTCAGATTTTCTGTAAAATTGGTTTTGAAATTTAACGTTTTCAGTTGGTATGCTGCCTAACTCCCCTTGCCTTGCTTTTGCTCCAGGTTTGTAGAGACAGATGGTAAGGCTTTCGACAGAGTGAGGCGGACAGAAATTGGAAAGAAACATTTCAAACTTACGCATTTTGAAGAGGTCAGATTGTTTCTATCGATTTCTTAAATTCTTACATTTGGAACTTTATGTTGCTGTGTGCTTCATCTATTATGATCCTGAAATTATTTTCAGTCGTTCATGACCGAATAACCATGGTATTTGTTCTACAATATATGGAGAACCAGTATGGTGCAATGTCTTAAATAATATATTTGTAATTGTCTAGATTTGTTAATTGTTAGCGTGTCTCTATTTTTGTTTGGATAGTTATCTTGCATCGTTCCTCGATAGTCCACTATAGTACTAATAAACTTTAATATTTGAAATTTTGATAGTATATTTTATTTTACCTGTAGTTGTCATTTTCATATGATTCTATTATCTCACGCTATTTTTTTTTACAAATCTATATTTTATTTGCACCCTATTTTGTTCCCCATGACTCCAAGTGATGATTTGGTCTCTCGCAAGTCCTGTTTGAAAAGAATAAAATACTCAAAAAAAAATTAGGTTTGGAATATAAACTTATTAGCTTTGAAATATTAGCCATTTTATATTTTTTTGCCGCTTTACTTAGTTGGCGTTTATTGGGCTAGTAAAAAACATAAAATGTCGTATACTTAGGTTTTTGGTACACTTTTTTGGATATTGTTAATAAAAGTGGTATTTGTATTCTTGTATAATATCCTATGAATCCTCTTAAGAATTATAGATGAACAAGTAAATGCATTTAATAGTATGAAAATAGTGTAGGAAGATTTCCAATGGGGTTGTAAAATTTCTACTTTTCATTCCTTAACTAGTATTCTAAAAAATGTTGGTTGGCAATTTTCTTCCAGATATTCTGATGAGAATTAATCATTATACCTTCTATGGTCTTAGTCTTACTCATGCTAGACATTGCTTTTAATACATTCAGGTCTTCACAACTCACCATTGGATGGTTCGGATATACAAGTTGAAATCACCAAAGAACAGGATTAGAGGAAAGACTAAAAAGTCGAAATCGGTTAGTGTGTGATTGTTTTCAATGTGCTTTAATTTCTTAATATTTGTAGTTGGAGATCCCTTTAACCTAGCCATGACTGGTCTCTTGTTTCATGTTTTGCAGAAAACAAGCTCGAAAACTGCCTCGAAAAGAAATGAACTAAAAAGGAATCCCTTTTAGTTTATTTTTTTTCATTTCTTTGGGTAGGGGTAAGCTTATTTTAGTGTGCGTTTAATGTATACAGCTAATGCAATTGCCTTGGAAGAGATTTTGCCGGCATTGTTAGTTACTCTTGAGTATCGAATGACCAAATGAAAATTTTGAAACTCCACATTTTGACCCAATTTTGTAATATCTAATTTTTAGGATTGAAATGCCAATCAGCAAAATGATTTCATGTTTTTCTGGCTTTTATCACAACAAAAAATTACTAAATAGAAAATCACTAAATAAAAACTAATTTTAAAAATAAAATATATTAACAAAATCAGATACTATTTTAGAGATTAAAAAATTATTGATATCTAAATTAATTTTTAATATTAATAAAAATTTATAAACTAATTTTTAGATTGATATCTAATTAGGTATCAAGCTACCAACT
>Ga0123341_1001016_pt1 | contig 19920 bp, 13 predicted proteins | sample Turbeapinknodule_FD_89959 | JGI IMG/M metagenome (GOLD analysis project Ga0123341, IMG submission 89959) | Root nodule microbial communities of legume samples collected from Mexico - Turtle bean Mexico pink nodule | ecosystem: Host-associated > Plants > Roots > Nodule | place: Mexico: Nepantla...
ATTATTATATGATAGATTTAAGCTTAAAAGCAATTGGTATTAAATTTGTCCTGTATAAGTCCAAACCAAGTAAGCCCATTACTAAGTGATTGCCAAATGAATTATGGATTATCATATCATATTATAACGGTCAAGTTGATAATGTGGACTTCCCAATAGTTAAATTTTTAAAAATATATATTTAATTTTTTTGTGTATTTAAAGTTATTCTTCAAATTTAATATAGAATTAGACCACGCTAAAAAAATATAATTTATTTTGAAAATGAACTATAATCCCATATAATTTTTCTATACATGCTTCACAATTTAATTATATTACAGAGGAATCAAATTATTTTGAATTACTTAAATTTTAATAATCTAATAAATTTAAATAATTGAATTATTGTTAAAAAATATTGTTTTTCTTAAAATATAATATTTTTATTTTTATTGTAATAACTTGTTTGATTTTTGTGCAAATGAAATGTATGTCATTATGTTTATGTCTTCTCTTCTCTAACTCACTAATAAACAAAGGCCCAATTTGATTAGTAAATTAAATTAAATTAAATGTAACTGTTTGTACCAGATAAATCATATTACTCGGTTTTAATGATTAATGATCACGTCATTCATAACAAGATCAAATAACAAAGTAATTAAAAAATAAAATAAAAATATTTTAAATATTTAATATAATTTCTTAATAAAAAAATTAATTAAATATTTATAGTATACTCAAAACCTGTAACAATTTGCAAGAAATTGTATTGGCTTTAAAATATAAACAAGGTTTGATTCTAGACAGCAATGTTTTGAAGGTTTGGAGATTGTTTTGGTCATACTAATAAATTAGCAATTAATGTTGCCTAACTGTAAATGCAATGGAGTTAGCAGTTTTATGTCATTTTCAGCAAAATTCTACAATTCTCATTTTTATTTAATAAATATTTAGTAAAATCAATATTTCTTTTACTTTCAATATAATCTCACATCGATTTGTTTAAGAATTTAGACAGATAAAAAAATAAAGTTGAGACTACGAACCATTTGTATATTTTTTTCTCCTTTAACCACTAAGATGTTTTTTTAAAGACAAAATCGTGATAGAACTTCAGCCTTCAAAACAAACAATACATCTAGTTGATTCTATTCAGATATTTCTTATATTTGTTTTTAGGTTTGGTTTAAGATTTAATATTGATTTTATTATAATTTATAATAAAAATTTAATGATACTCTTATCATTTTGATATTTTTTTCTGTTTGTATTTTTCTTTGTGACTTTTACATCTTCCTTATTTAAAAAATATAATGTATTTATTGATTAATGGAAGCTAGATGAAAAGGTGAAATATAGTAAATTATTAATAATCGACTAATACAAGCAGCGGTCCACTTAAACTTCCATAAAAAAATAATTTAATTATCTTTAATATTTTCAAAAATAAAATATAATTGATAAAAAAAATAATTAATGCAGTCTTAAACTTTACAAACCAGAAATATTAAGGAACACCTTTTTCTCCTCCGGACACTAAAAACAAAATAGAGGAAGAAAAAAAAATCCTTATGATTAAATCTATATACTATCTTCATATTATTATTATTTTTCCATTATACATGCATCTCTTTTAAGTTCTAAAAGCATTATATTTACATTTCTTAATAAAAGAGACCATTATAAAAGCAAAAAAAGTAGATATAATTTTTAAAAAATTGAGAGCTATTATTGTAATATGTATTATCTTCCTACTAGGGAGATTAAACCTAAAAAACTATTGAAGTATTCATCTTCCTCTTTCTTTTGGGCAGGTTGCTAGGGCTGTTTGAGATCCTTCTCGCCTTCGTGCTACTCTTTCGGCTCTATGGGGAAGGTACTTGCAGAAGACACTCCGACGCTCAAGTCAGTAAAGGATGTTCGGTACTCGGGTAGGTGTACAGAAATAATGACGTACCTTGCTTCTTGAAATGTGTGTTATTTATATTATTTTAATGGACTTACCTCATTGATTCTGATTAGTGGAATGAATCACACTTATGGTTGTATTATCTAATTCTTAATGGTAGTTCAGCTTCAATGACATTGGTTTGAGCATTAATGGTTATATGTGTTGGTCGGCCTGACCGTGCGTGGTGTCTCGGCCAGCTCGGTCAGAAAGAACGAATCACATCAGAGTGTGTCTTAGTCAACTCGGTCAGGGAGACCGAGCCACGTCAGCGTGTCGGTTCATACATATTCTAAATTTAAACTTTAAAATAGAACATAAATTCTCAATTTAGAAACGGAATTAAAATTATTTTTTTTCTAATTTGTTTGTACATAATTAATCCGACAAACGCACTTCTGGTCTGAAATAAAGCACTTTCCGTGGAAGTCACTTTGATTGATTCTTTGTTTAAAGTTGATCTTTCATAGTTGCATAAACCATCTTCCACTTTGGCAGAGTTTAAATATAAAAAGAAAGAAAAAACACAATAAGGGTCCAAAAGCAAACACAGCCTCCACAATAGCAGTAACAATTTACAATAAATAATAAAGAGTTGAAGTGTTGAGGTTGTCCATCTTCGATGCTTTCACTTTTCCTATATTTCTGTCCATTTCCCACGTCACCATTGGTGTCTGCGTTTATAACTTTTTTTATTTTTTATTTGTCAAAAATCTTAATTTGACGGCAAAATAAATTATAGGTTTTACGGTTTAGGATTTAGTGTTAAAAACGTTAATTTGCCAAGAAATTTTACCTGTACTTCCGTATCTTTTTTTTATATATTTTTTAACTTGTTTGGAAGCTACAAAATCCAGAAAAAAATCCAATGATGTGTAAAAATGGAGTATAAAACTAAAAAAAAAATTATATTTGTCCTGAAGAACGAATACAACGATTTTTCTTGTTAACCCTCTCATACATTTTCCTGAACACAACTCATAACTTTCATTGTAATGTGCTCTTCAAAGAACAACTCTTCTCAAAATCTCAAAAGGTGTTGAGTTAGAATCTAATTCTAACTGAGAATTATTGTGGTTTCGAGAGATCCAGTTACACGAGAACCAGGAACGGAGAGCTTCGCCCTCTTTTTTTTTTGCCTGACTCTTTGTCCTTAAGAATATAGTTTTTAAGAATGAGTGATTGTCCTTCTCTCACCCTTACTATTTAACCTGAGAGCGACTAAAAAATAATGTGAAAGTGTAGCTGAAATTATTTAAAACAATAAGATTATATTTTATTTAAAGTTATTTATTTATTTTTTTAAAAGTTAAAATCGACTTTTCATTAACATACATATGAGTAATTTTATTTAGTCAATGAATCATTACAGTTTATGTTCAGATAAAAATATAGAGAAATTATAAACAGTTTTTTTGTTGCCTTGTTTGACCCTTCATGAATGGTGCCATTTATTTCAGGGAGGCTTTTTCTTCCTTCATTTTTGACTTTTAAAATACCACTTTTAATTTCTCTAGTTTTTTCAATACTCAAACCTTGACCCTTATATAAGAGAGAAAATGTTATTTTTAGGAGCTAAAGTTTGGGTGCTATTTAAAAAAAATAAGAGACAAGAACTATTAATTTTGAAAATCATACATAACAATCGTATTTGATTTTTTTTAAGGATGAAAAATATCGTTTATTCGAAGGCAGAAAGTTTGGAATATTACTGCGGTTTTGGTAAATAAATAAATAAATAAAAATTAATTAAAATTACGTTTATTTTAACTTTTAAATTAGTTACCAAGATAAACAAATTTACCTTATAAGGTGGTTTACGATTAGGCGATATAATATAAATAACTTTAACACAATCTTTAAATCATATCACGTACGTGAAGTTATTAACTTTTGTAAAAAAAAAAAAAAACTTATTTAAAGGACACGTTTAAAACGAATTCGTCGTTATTTAAAGATTATTAACTCACTATCAGAAGTATTTTACTTTACATCTGATGTATTTTTAATGAAAAGTTATATTTTTAATTTTGTAACTTTTACCTTATTTGAGGAGGTATATATATACCTCTTCAATTCCTAATGATAACAAAAATAGTAAAAAAATAATAATTAATTGATAAATTCATTTATATTAATTTTTTTTTTAAAAAGTTGATATTAAACTTAACTCAGCCACGTGAGATGTTTAACACAATCTTCATAGAAGACTCCTGCGTTAGACTATATATTTATAGATGTTCCGATAATGGTCAAGTCAACCAGAAATACATTAATTTTCTTAAAACTCAAATTTATTGTATAAATTTTTATTATAATTATAAAAAAAACAAATTCATCTGAATTAGTCATGAAAAACATCTTTCTGTTATGATAAAAAAATATAAAAATATTTGTACACATAAATTTTTATTGTCAATTTATATAATTTATAATTATATAATATATAAATCTTACATTTTAAAGATTATACGTATCTTCGTTAGATAAAAGAAAGAGTGTGTCAAACAATGACATCAGGTGGCATGGTACCTTGACCAGAAAGTCATGCCTTTGCCATCTTTTGACTTTATGTGGGAAAACAAAGAGAAAACAAGGTTTGGGTCCAAACGCATTATTTCAGCTTCATGGTTTAGACAAACTACAGTATCATTTGGTAACACATGTCACATATTTTTTTTCAAATCTTTAATTTGAAGTAGTTGTCTGTCAGGTCAGAGATGGATTAGGTACAAAATTTTGACACTTTCTACTACTCTAAGCAAGTGTTTCACACGCTTTTCTTCACCCTTCTCAATTCACTAACCCATTTTTAACAATAATGATAATCAAAAGTGCTCTAACCTCATTAGTTGCTGTTCTACTTTATCACTCATTTTTGGAGATTTTTTTATTAAGCAATTTGCTTATTAGGTAATTACTTTTACACACGATGGTTCATGAGCGTGTGTTAGCACCCGAAAAAGTTAACGTGTGAACTGCAAACTTCAAATGGGTGAAAAGAATGATCCAATTAATGCATAAACATTTGGCTAAAGAAACCAACCCATCCACGCTCTTATTTTGTTTTTTTCTGTCTTGAGAATTAGTTAAAGAGAGATAACAAAGATCCCATAGTGTTTCTGTTGAGGTTGGATTTGGCTTCTTCCTTCTTAAGAATGCCATTTGACTAGTCTGAATTGTTGTGATCCTACATATAAATATCCACACTTTTGTGCACCCAAATGTGGCTATTCAAGCTGAATCTGTTTTTGTTAGAGAGGATTTGAAAAGGAAGATTATTTGCCAATAAAAGGATTTCGGGTATGCTCAGGAACCAGTGAAGCTTCTTGCAGGGTTTTGGAGTGAATTTTCAGCACCTTTCGTATCTCAGATTATCGAGTAAGTTGTTTGGAAATGACCACATGCACTTCCACAGTCAAAAAATGTTCTTTCCTTGTACCCAACTCATTCTATGTGAAAGGAAAACTTTAAAAAGTTCTGAGCAATTGCACCACAGAAAACTGAAGAAGATTGCTTCTTCTTTGTATCTAACATGCATGTCCATATTATATCGTGAACATTTATTAGAAACTTCTTTCCTCTACCCTGGTTGATTGCGTATGTTTTACTTCTAGTTCAGTTACAGAACACAATGCTCAGAGTTGGATTTAAGCAGAATATGTGAACATTTCTTGGTTCTTGATTTTGCAGGTTAAAGATGGTCAAAGCTAACACCACCAACACCCTAGTATCTACTATAGTTATTGCAGTCTTGATTTCCCCATATGTAGCATCACAAGCCCTCTCACCCAGTGATTCTGTTGCAGGTAAGATTTGGTTTGCTCATAGATTCAATATATTGCCTCAGATTTTTTTCAAATTGCCATGCACTTAAGGGTATTCGGGTATATGTTGATTCTGAAAAGATTAGGGATATATGAACTTGTTAATGCTAATGATATGATTGGAAAATCAGTTCCTTGTCAAATCTCATGAATTGCCCAATTGGGTAAGAACTAAATAACGTACACGACTAATAGACGTAAGATGGAAAGCAACAACCTTAAATTGAATGCATGCATTTAAGGGAAAAATCAAATGGAAATTAGTCTATTTGATATGAATATGATATTCATTAACGTTTTGTATCATTAATTATGTTGTCCTTCACGCTTTAAAAAGCCATTAAGAGCAGGTCCCCTACTGATATAGTAATTTTAAATAATCTATTACCTATTATAGAATAAACGTAGAGAACGCATGTATAGTGTTGTATTTGATGCTCCAAAGTCAATGATTATGCTTATCTTGCAGAAAATATGATACTTAATTTTGCCATTAAGTGACTGATAGATATAAGGTACAGATTCCACTTGTTCTGCTATTATCTGTGTTATTGACAATGAGAATTATGATGTTCATGCTTGATGCAGATAATGTGTCAGATACCATTAGACAATCGGATAATACTGTTAGAGTGGATCCTTTACATAATTTCGAAAAATACAGAGGAGGGTTTAACATCACCAACAAGCATTATTGGAGTGTAAATCTCTCATTTTTTTTCTTTTATGAATGTAATTTGTAACATCAAAGATGTTGTTAACATGTCCTTAACATTTTTGCAGTCGGTGATCTTCACTGGAGTATATGGATATGCAATTGGGGTGCTCTGCCTTTTGTGTGGAATTGTATATGGAAGCTTTTTGTTAATAACCTTGGTTTGCCAAAACAATGACAGAAGAAGGATTAAGAAGGTCTTTCCTTGTAATTACAAGAGTTGTGGTCTTTCAATTCCTTTGGCTATATTACTCGCCACTTTTGCTATGTAAGTGATTCATCCTTGTCTCTCTAACCTTAGTAACAATGTTGCTCCTGAATAGGAGCATTTTTTTATTTCCTTTCCTTCCAAACCTCAAAGGGTATAAACCAGTCCACATAACAGTAGTGAAAGGCTTATTTTAAAGGTTTTAATTAGTTAATAATGCAGAAAATTGTGGACAAATTGCAGCCGTGAAGACTCCAAAAGCCTTGAAAGTGACCTTTTTTAAAACTTTAGGCAAGAACTAAAATAGTCTTCCAAATTGAAACGTAATTTTCTTTAGCTTGAATTTACTACACACTAGTCTGTTATTTAAAACCACAACTTGAACACATTGGACTTTGTAATTCAAAGAAAGGCATGAACTTTGTAAATTAGTTCCATAAATTTAGTTTTGAAAGTAATAATGAAAATAACAAACTCTACAATAATATGATTACTCATTGGAGATTGTTCCATTCCATCTCAAACTCCTGGTTTTTCCACAAGTAATGTATGTATGCATGGCTCTTGTTTCTGCAGAGCTGCAACTGGGCTAGTTCTTGCTGGGAGTGCAAGATTCCATTCTGAAGCTAAGACTGCTGTTAATATTATAATCAAGACAGCGAATGAGGCATCAGAAACGATACAAAACACAACAGGAGCATTAAAAGACATGGAAAGTAACTTTATGGAAGCCAATGTCACTGCTGAGACTACAGTAAATCTTGACTCCACCACTGAGAAACTTGATGATGCCTCTGCAAACATTGCAAAACAAGCCATGAAGAATAGGCGCCTTATTGACAAGGGCTTAAAACTAGTGTAAGATTCCCCTTTATCTCTCCTATTCCTGATGAATTGTAAAATGAATAAAGCATTTCGTGATGATAAGGGAAATCTTTTGATTGCAGGTTTGTTACTACCACAGTGATCATAAGCATGAACTTGGCTGCTGTAATAGCTCTATCAGGTATTTTCAGTTGTTCTATATGCTCAACATCAATGACTTGTATCTTTAGATCAATGACAAATTCAAATCTGTACATCTTGTGATTTTCTACAGATGATGCATAATTCTCATAAAATGTTGGAAATTTTTGTGAACAGTTTCTGGAGTACTGAGGATACGGCGAGCAGTATACCTGTAAGCAAGTGTATTTATTTATGTATACATATATTTTTTGTGTTGCAGATATAAAATTGTGTTATTGTTTTCCTCTTCTTTTTTCACAGGCTTGTCATATTATGCTGGTTGATGACAGTGATATGCTGGCTATTCTTTGGAGTCTATTTCTTCTTAGAAAAGTAAAGAATTACATATTAAGAGTAAATTATTTTCCTGCAATAAATATGTTTATAAGATGGAAGTTTCAGTTAAATATTAAGAGTTCTTTTTTTTTGTCATAGATTTTCTGGTGATGCATGCACAGCTCTTGACAACTTTCAAGAAAATCCCTATAACAACAGCCTAAGTTCAATCCTCCCTTGTGATGAATTGCTCTCTGCAAAATCAGTTCTATCTGATGTCAGTGCGGGGATCTACAACCTTGTTAATAAGGTAACTTTTACAAAATCACAATTCACAAACATCAGCTCCCTCCTCCCTCTTCTACATGATCATATAAATAAGAGTAAACATCTCAAATGACACAACCAATCAATTTGATAAAAAACAAGTCTAGTTCCTAACATAAACAAGTTGGTCAATTTCATCCTAGCACACACTAATCTCAAGAACCAAATTGACTAACCAACACTAATGTTACTACAAAAAATCGTGTAGTGGCAATTTTAATATGTTAGTTATTAAAAACTGTCACAATTATCTGTATAATACGACAATTTAATAACCGCCACAATTCTCCTTCAAAACGTGTCATTTTGAACCATCACAATTCTCTTTCGAAATATAGACCCTCCTGCGTTTTTGTTCTCTTTATACCATCCTCTTTCCCAATTTTGACTTGTTCTCTCTATACCATCTCTTTCCCAATTTTGACTGACATTAATTACATACAAAAAGCGCCACTTTATATAAAACGTTAAATGGCGGGTGTTGCAATGAGTCACATAAGAGTGTCATATTAAACTTTGTGACGGTCAGTTCTATGGCAATTTGACGAACCGTCACACGCGTATATTATGACGTTTATAAATGTCATTTTATACGAAAATAACCACTACCACATACATGTTTTTTTGTTTTTGTAGTGTGTTAAGTGCCCAATTGTCTTAAATGTTGCTAAGATGGATTTTCTCACAAATCAAGGACTTATAGTTGGTGTTGGAATCCTACGATTGCACTGTATTATTATTTATACAATGTTGGTGTTGAATCCAACGTAGCCAGCTGATGAAGGAGGACTAATGTTTTGGTTTTGGTCATTGTCCAGGTGAATGCAAACATATCAGCCATGCAGGCAACATCAGATGTGAATCTTGTTCATGTCTGCAACCCCTTCTCAGGTCCACCCAAGTACTTATACCAGCCAGAGAACTGCCCTAAGAACACTATAAGAATAGGAGACATCCCAAAGGTAACATTGTCTTCATGACTTCTATTTCTGCCCTTAATTACCAGACCAAGATATGCTAACACCTTCATTTCCCTGTCAAGGCACTGAAACCATTCACTTGTTTGAATGGCATTGATGGAAGCTGTGACAACTTGTACTACATAACAGGCAGCCAGTACACGAGAGTTGAGGCTTACACAAATTCAATTCAGGAAGTACTGAATGTGTATCCAAGTGTGGAACACTTGTTGGAATGCAAACTGGTAAAAGAAGCATTTTCTCAAGTCCTTGTCAACCACTGCAAGCCTTTGAAGAAATATGCTGAGATGGTGTGGCTAGGAATGCTGCTTCTTGCAGTGATCATGGTGTTGTTAATTGTGTTGTGGACTGTGAAAACTCGCCATGAGCATCGGTGCAATCTTTCAGATGGTTCTGTGGAGCCTCATTTTGCACCAACCGAAGCCTTGGAAAAAAGAACAGTTAAAGAGATCCAGATTTGACAGCATCTGAATTCATCAATAGTCAATTATTTGATTAGATTTGGTCCAAAAGAACTTAGGAACAGGGTACTAGAATGCAAATGCGCAAGCAGCTTCTGATAATCCTGTGTAGTGCAACATTTGTAGTTTGTACATAGACAATACACACACAACTCAAAACATAGACCAAAGGTGTCTAGAATGTCCTTTGAGGATTTCGATGTACAACAATCATCGTACAATAAATGAATGAATATTTTTTTTTAGAAGTGATATATTAACAATTTCTAACAGTCTATAACCTTGTTTTTTTTTTTAAATTTCAATTTTTGTTATGAAATAACAGAAATACCTTTTTTTTTATATCATGAATCAGAGATTTTATACTGCATCATTTGTCAATGTATTATTACTGTGTTTTTTCAATGAAAGGATCTTTTAGCTTTCAAATCATATAAATAGAAGTCATGTGATGTTATATGGATCATTTTAAGAATGACAACAAATTTTTCTATACTTTTTTATAACTGTTAAAAAGTTTTGATGATATTCAAAATATAAAAATTTCGGTGGATTAATTTTTAGGAAAGCTTTTTTGTAGATTTTTTGTTTTTTAGTATTTTTTGCAAATGACATATTTCTATGGTTGTACTATTTAAGAAAGACGAAATAAGAGAATATAGGATGGTTTGAATATGTTGATTATGTGTAGAAAGATGTAGGGTTTACCAATAGCTCTTTCCTTACTTAAGAAATGCGATTTGCCAAAAAAAACGTATTTAACAAATTCATATGGATTAATTGCTACATAATTGATTATGCATATGTTATAATAATGGTAGTGATTTTTTTCCTTGAAAATCACTTCTTTTAATGAGCTATAATTGTATTTTCTAGGCAACTTAACAGACTCAAATATATAGGTGTGTTTAAAAAATATTAGGTGCAAAAAGAAAAGACTCAAGCAGTTTCTAAGCCCAATAAGAGAGCATTATAAATAGATGTTCAACCCAAGAGGTAAGTAGAGTGAATTTATCTGATAATTATACAAAAATGATTTTGATTTGGCATAGGAGTGCATTGTAGATAGACCGAGAGACTCGGTTGATCCAGTCCAGTTAAATGAGTTTACCAGTCATCCAAACTCAATCCCAAGTCAAAGGAAGAGTAGACTGAAAGCCCAACCTAAGAGAGGAGACTGAGAGGATCAGGAAGACCGAGAAGTCAACACATTTTAAAGAAATGAGTTTTGTTTCTAGGCCCTTGTAAGAACAATAATAATTGTGACTATAAAATAATTAATTATACATACATATGTATTGTATAATGCTGAAATGTTCTAAACAAGGTCGTTAACTTTTCGGATATCTGGATCGAATATCACTCTAACTCTCTCGTTAAGTATACCTCAACAGGTTAGAGTTAAGATGATTTAAGCACAAGATTAACAATGAACTTGTATCTCATGTGAGACAAAGATAAATATTAACTTAGATATCCGTGTTAATTTAACCTCATTATCACGAGAGTCCAATTTATATATATAAATAGGTTGATCAATATCAAATCAATGTATAATAACATTTATTACCTCAACCATCAAATTTTGAATATTAACTTAAATGTCAAACGTTCTTTTACAGATATCCTACTAAATAGAAATTCGAGAACCACAAACACTAAAGAGTCCAAAAATTACGAGTGACGTGGAGAACAAAACCTTTTTGCTCTATACAACAATAGTTTATGATAAATCCAATAAAAAAATCAATTTTATTATAATCATTTTCTTTTTCTTTATAAATATTCGTACGCATGCCTTTCATTTCTTTATAATGTTGTGCTAATGAAATTCTAATAAAATTAACCAACGAATATACATTTTCAATTTACTAGATAACAAAAATCATAATTTTGAATTTATTGTTGAAACCTAAAAAAATAAACTAGAGAATTAGTATGAGAGATACGAAGTTTGAATTAATTAACTATTAAAATATTAAAAAATACACTGGTTTTACCTTTTTTTATCCCAACCTTATCAATTTGTTTTTATTTTTGTCAACTCTAGTATTTTTTTTCATCTTTTCCCTTTCTTTGATTTTGCATTTTTCAATTACTCCCTTCATCGAATTTGGAAATATATTTTTGAATTTCAAAATCTAAAAGTGAAAAAATAATTCCATTATTAAATCCAAAATAAATTTTCGGATTGTTGAAAGTGAAAAATTTAATTTCAAATTATATAATCTGAAATATATTTTAACTTTCACAATTTGAAAATGTATTATAAACTGTAACATCTAAAGTAAAAAATTCCACTTATAGTTTGTGAAATTTGTAATACAACACCTATTTTTTTAACTTTCTAACATATACAATCTAAGAAACTTTTGGATCATTCAGTCTAGAATTTTTCCAATTGAATTGTACAAAATAGTACTTTTGTCGTTTTTCATGTGTATTAAGGTGTAAAAAGAAAACATGGAAGTGCAAGAAACAATGCTTTACTATAAATTAGGCCGTCTAAAAATATATTGGATTGTACACTACTATATAGACTATGAAGTATAAACATTGATACTGGATACACGAATACGAAAATATGTATAATTTATAAAATGTAGAATATGTGGATACATATCTATATATTATATAATTATAAATGATATAAATTGACAATAAAGATTTATGTGCACAAATATGTTTCAGTTTTTGTTAGCAGAAGATGTTTAGTTCAAAATGATTTGTTCGTTATTTTTATAATTATAATAAAAATTTAAACAATAAATTTAATTTTCTAAAAAAATAATATATTTATTCTTTTTAGAATCGTGTTGGAATTGTCCGAAATTCAATAAATATTTTTTTTAATTGAACACTTCACCAATACATATTGTAAGAATGTCGATGTTCGATACATATATCCGACACAAACACACAATTTAAGAGACGTGTCTGAGTTTAGGGTTTAGGGTTTAGGTTATCGGTTGTAGATAATGTATAATATATTTTTGGATTCCAAAATATATTTTGAATATATTTGTATATTATGAAATCCAAAATATATTAGTAAGTCTGTAATTGAAAATCTAAAATAAATTTCTAAATATGCAATTTACATTGTTTATAATTTATGGATAATTTGGACTTTCTGTCAAACAGTAGGAAGGTAGTACGAGTTTGTAAAAATGAATTCCATGAAATAGAACACATAATCATTAATGTAATAGAATTGAGAGGAAAATGGAGAAGAATGATAGTGTTTACGATGAAAATGGTGATGGTGATGAGTGTTCGTTTCCGGTGAAGCTGGGTGATTGCTTAGAGGAACTTGTAAGGTTCAGTCTCAGTTCTCGCTCTCACCATCTCAATCTTTCTTCCCAATTCTGCTCCACCCTTCTCAAAGATGACCCAACACACCCATCATCCTTACATGGTACTTACATACTATTCTGTTTTCTATGATTTTGATTTGAAAATGTTGTTCTTTATGTCTGTATCCTCAAATAACCATCCAATCCAAGACAACCCATATGCATATTTTAACTGTTTTGCAGATTCTTTGGAAGGGGTGCCACCGTATCCCTTGTACAAGTGTCTGGCCTCAGCTCTGTTGAGGTGTATGCATTCTGAAACGTTTTGTAGAACAGGCGCCAATTTAGCCATGTGCCATGAATTTGAAGATTCTTCCGCACAGCAGAAACAACAAGAGTGGCACAAATTGATTCTGGAAAAGGGGTTTGAAATAGTAAATGTAAATAATGATGTGTTGACTCATCCATTTGTCCACTTATTTGACTGCATAAGCTGATTTCGTTGTAGTGTTTTGTTTCAACAGATTTTGAAGGGTGTTTCCTTTGAACTCCACGTCCAAGAGCCTTTCTTTTCGCAGCTAACCGGTATTTGTCAGTCTGTACTTTATTTGAATATGATGAAGTTCAATGTAATCAGGTCTGGAAATTATGTGCTTTTGCTTAACCGTGTTGCTGGGTAGAAAAATCATCTATTGCCACTTAAAGAAAGAATGAAAACTACACCCAAAGTACCTTGATTATCAGAATATGACATTTTCACTCCTACTGTGATTCATGTAATCCATGTGTACTAAGCCTTATGGAGTATGATTTTATCTCCTGCAGATGGCCTAAAAACAATTGAAGGGAGGTGTGCTAGTGGGAAGTACAATAGGTTCAATTTATTTACTTTTAATTAAAAATATATTCTTAGATATGCACATTTCCTCCACTATAACAGAGTGGCACACTATCATGCATGTGATTCAAATTGAGTTAGAGTTAGACCTCAAATTAAAGGTTGTGGTCTGAATTTTGGAACTGAGTCTTCTAGATGTAAAATACATATGAAAGTAGCATTGGGTAATCAATTGGAGGCAAACTTAACCAACTGAACAAACAGCTGGCTTATTTGTGATTTTTCATGTCAAGAAAAAAATTCGAAAGGGTTTGTGACTTCAACTAATATGGGCTGAATTCTTTAAGATTTGGTTGTGAACACGTGAAAGGTTTGATTCTCCCTTGGGCTACATATACCATCTAGGTGCTAGTCCTTCCAATATAACAAAAGCAAAGTGGAATCAAATGCCTTTCTCACCTGTCTAGGGAGCGAAATTATGTGATTTTGTTTCATTTTTTCTAAGTTCTATCAAAATAAGCTGCATAACAAAGTCCATAAATGCATTTAATACAATATTATATCATAGTCTCTGGAGCCATATCATATAGACTGTCCTTGGATATTATCTCTCAATATTTTTCTACCAATCTACTATGAACTATAGAAGGCCATTTTACTTTTAATTTTTTGATTTATCCTTTTAACCCCTAATTTGGTTTCCAGGATTAAATCAGGAAATCTGATTCTCTTTAACAAGTCTGTGGTGTTCGAAGTTCAGGTACTGCTTTGTGTGGTTAATAATATTGCTTCATTCTGTAATGGATTTGATTTGCATTTCTCTCTTAACTGCATCAATGCTTTACTGTGTAGGGAGTAAGACGGTATCCAACATTCTTTGCCATGTTAGAGGCAGAAAGCCTTGGAAAAGTTCTTCCAGGAGTTGAAAGTGCAGAAGAAGGTACTGAATATCCTTATTATATTGTATCTACTAGACAAATAGCCATTCTGAGAGTTATTCAATTCCAAATGAACAAACTATGTACTTGAAGTGGTTATTTGTTCTCAACATTGTGCTATAATCCAAAAAGGTTTTAAGATGAAAGAATCACCATTTATTCTGTGTTAATCAATTCCAGATTTATGTGGACTCTTCCAGAATAACACTTGGATAGCATTACAGGTGTAAAAGTCTACCGGAGGTTCTACACAGAGGAGCAGGAACATGAAAATGGTGTTCTTGCAATCATTGTTTCAAAATTCACCCATCAACCATACGATTCTTTGGCTAGCTTATTCTGTGTGGGTTCAATTTCCTTTGATACCATATTAACTTTTCTCTTATTGGATTTGAAAATCATCTACAACTCCTTTAAAAAGGCTGCTTCCACCTTGTTGTATACATGATTAACTATTGGTTTGATGTTGTCTTTGATTTGTAAAAGTTGAATACTAAACCCATGATCATAGTATTTATTTCATATGCAGAATAACAATGGTTAACTTAGTAATTAGTAATTATTCATTGATTTGTTGTACAGGAGTGACAGAAGTATTTGTATGCGTTCATGGTAACACCCAAGTGTTCTCATATAGAAATTCTCTAGTATAGTTTCTGACTATTGTGTTGTCCTACTTTTGTGTAGGGATTAAGCTATGAGGGTGTTCAAGGCCTTCTAGGCCTGATGCAGACCACAGGGACAATTTCTGATGCACTTCCTCCGCCAATATCAACTCTATTAGCCTCTTTTAATTTTCCCTGCAATCCAAATGTAAGAACCTTAAGAGCAACACTGCTCCACATTAACAAGTGTTAAGATCTGCAGAACTTTTCACTGTTTTCACTATAATAATTTTTTCTTGGTCTCTATAGGATGATGCTATGATGCTCTTTGTCAAATTATATATCTGCACTTATATGATCATTATTCAGGAAAATGGCTTGACTTATGGAGCTCGTGCGTTGGCCAAGCATGCTTGTAGGAGTATAGGTAGTTATTGGGGTTCTATAAATGGAAATGGTAAGGATTCTTTTTGTGAATTGAAATATTTCAGATATATGTTTGTGATTTCCTTTTGATTTCGATTCTGCCTTGGTTGTCTAGGTTTGTTGGCACATGGAATCTGTTTCCCATAGAAGAATCTGATAGGTTTAAAACTGGAACTTAATGTAATTCTATAGTACCCACAAATTTGGTAGATGAACTATCCAACCAGCCTTATCCAAGGCTCTTCTCTGAGAAAACAATTCTCAGCTCTGATTAGCAGAAAAACAAAATAAGCATGAGATATTGTTAATCATGTTTGGAAAACTCCCAACCAAAGGATTGATAATAGGAACATATACAATGAAAAGAAAATGATAGACACAACATTGGTTCGACACCTCTTGCCTATGACTATTTAAACACTCCAGTAAAAGTATCCTCTATGTCAAGAAGATTTTAAGTTTTGTGAAAACTTGAAAACCTTCCCTGAGTGTGTATTATCACCCTACTCACCTGAGTATCTCTTCACTCAAGAGTTAAACGGGATGATAAATAATCACTTCCTACTGTCAAATAGAAAAACAAAACATACTTTCTGTAACTACACCACATTCAATTAGTTAACTACAACATGATTATCCCACCTATTTCTAATTTTGGCCTGCAATTTTCTTATTTCTCCAATAGAGTACAAAATTCATGTTTTGAGCTTGCTCTTGTCTTGATCCAAAACCAGGCAGACATATTGACTTTGAGCTCTAACAGAATTTGTCTGAAGATGTTTTTCTGAGTTAGCTTCACTGTGTCTGCTGGAATGTTTAGTGAGTATATTAATAGTGTGTACTGCTTTCAAATAAATGGATCATGTTTTCACTGATCCTGTCCTTTTCAATGTTCTTATAGATTCTAATAAAAATATGCTTGCAAAGGATGCCATTAACCGCTTAATATCACATTGTTGTTGGCTGAATGTGCATACTGTCCCACCACATGGAGTTGTCTTTGAAATAAGGGTTGCTGATGGATATGGTGCACGCTGGAATGAAGATGGAAGTAAGGTGTGTGGATACCCACCAAATTCTGCTATTTTTCTGCTTCCATTACTGCTTAAAGCGTGGTATACCGTCCTATCTTGTCTCATAATTTGAAGTATGACATTATGTTCAACCTAAAGCATTTTGATGTAACCACTGTTGGACTCATCTAATATTCAATGGCTGGGAGTAAGGTTTAAACCTGGAGTATAGTTTTTACTTTTCAACTTCCAGGATTCATTTTTATCAAGCACTTGTCAATTTAAAATAAATTCTCAACGTACTTCTCTTCAATGTTTTTTCTTTTATTTTCAGTTTATTGGATTTTTAGAGCCTTACATGCAAGATGGTCACTCAAAGGGATGGAAGCACTAGTTATGCTAGCTAGACCACAGCTACTGCACCTTTGTAATTGAACGTCACAACTTTTCCTTTTTTTATCTTTTGATGGAGCTGTGTTATTGTATTGTATTTGATTTTTTATCTCCTGACTATAGCTAACACTCATATCTATATCTCAGAGTAATCTACTTAAGCAAACTTCTGTATATAGATAGATGATGGAGTCAGTATGAAATGTTACTTGTTTCATAGTGTACTTTTCAGAAAGAAGTGTCTGTTCAGCTCAGCTTGATCATTAAAAGTTTCTGACAAGTTCCATTATGACTCCTTCTTATTGGGTCCGTAAGCTCCTTTTTATCTTTATCCATATGACCTCTAGTAGTTTTGGGTCCTTGACATTGCCATATTGGGGCTTCATGGTCGGTTTCATATCCTGTGTCTTTTATTCCTTTTCTTGTCGGCGTTTGCATGAGCACGTGTTGTGAAACATTTAAAACAACGAAAGCCATCATTTCACTAGGTAGAGGTGGGTAAATAGATGAATTTTTTTCATTAAGCTCCATCAAAATCCAAAATTTTTACCCCCCTCTAAAAAACAGAACCTTTGATTTCCAATTAACTATTTTTCTGGGAATGAGATTCTTAGGAATAAGATTTTAGATCAAATTTATAAGTTGTATTTGACTATTATTCAACTCTGTTAATAGTAATATATTTACCGTTAATTACTTAGAGAAAGTTTATTAAAGGTGGGAAATTATATTCCCTTATTCATACATTAGCATTGCCAAGATTTGTTTTGATTTCTAAGTAGTGCATGACTTGTGCTTGAAAAGCATTGGTGCTGGTTGTGGTGGCAATTACTAAGGCACATGTTAAATCATTAGTTCATCCCAATCCATCAAGACACCAAATGAAAAAACCATGGCCTATGTTTGAAGCATTGGCATAACACAACAGCTGCAACCAATCAATTTGTGTTGTTCCAAACCTGTCACCATCATTACCTTTAACTCTGCCGTGGCTCACCCATTGTCCTGCCACTCCAGTGAATTACAGTTATACACAAGACACCACCTTCTGTTTCCTGCTTAAGGTTGTCATGCCTACAACTCTGCATAGGGTTGCACGGTTGTTGCAGTACAAGTTGGGAGGTAAACTAAGTTGTAGTTGTCTCTCTTTGTTTGCATGCATTTATGTGTATTTGTGTGAGGTTAGTTAAACTGTCTGTAGTGCTCTAGCTCCATGCATATAGACATCTGAATGAGGCATGAAATCGATGTCTTCTATTCTGAAATTATCACACTTCAGTGTCCTATGTGGTCGTGTTTAACTGGAGATTCTTGGAAATAATAAAAAAAGAAACAAAAGTGTGCAGTGAAATTAGAAAAGATTAAGGTAATTGTTGTGCATAAAGAATCAAGAGGAAAATAAAATTAGATTTGGAGACATCCCATTCTTGGATGTATCAATCAATGTTTGGGGGAAGTTAGTGGAGGCATGTAACGTCAGCCTCCTCAAAGTGCTGCCTCCATCTGCCAATCTTTGAAACAAGTCATGTGACTCCAATTTTCCATCAGCTTATGTAAATTATTGCTTGCATATGAAGCTAGAAGACTTTGATATGATATATTAAAGGTGTGATTCATAAAAGTTATTTTCAAAAATATTTCTTTGCATAAGTTCTATTGGGTAGCACATGGGTCACGGAAATTCATAGGGAAAAAAAATGAGTTTTGGGTGATCAAAAGTAATTTATTCATGGAATATAAAGGAAATTTTGTTGAGTGCGAAGTAAGAACAACCGTGGATGTAGGTTGCATATTGGCGACCGAATCACGTTAAATTTTATGTTGTTTATTTTATGCAGTTGATTCGTGATTATGTGTGTTATTTTCGCGTGTGTTTTCCATCAAATTTTACATAACATGAGTAATCTCATGATTTGTTACGAAAATGGATAAAAATATATATTTTAAATATAGATAAATTGTACCAACCAGACATGATTTCTTTTCGTTAAAATCGTGTAAAGCTGAAATGATTTTATTTTGATAAAAATAAAGTTGTGTGAGGATAAAACGAATTTGGTTACTCATTGAAGTTCTATAGGATTAAGATGAATTTAATTAATATTTAAATAAAGTTTGAGAGATAAAAATGATTTTAATGCACTTAATTATGTTAATGACAAATATATTACTATTTTAATTGCTAATTGTTACTAATATAGTAATTTTTTATTTTTAAAAATATATTAAATATGCTTAATTAAATGATTCTTATGTGCATTTTACCTTTGAAGATTTATTACAACTTATACTTCGTAGATGACAATTGAATCAGATGGATGATCGATTTTTTGTCCAAAGTTAGAAATTTGTATGAGATGAAGTGTTACATAAGATCTTCAAAGCATGTGCAGTTAGTTAATGGCAGTTGATGAAATATTACATTTTTTAGAAGAAAAAAAAGTTTATGCTGATGCAAAAAATTTCTTTGTAGATTTTCCCCTTTTCTGTTCCAACACGAAAACATGGGAGCGCAGAAGCACAAAAAAAAAAAATCAAAGTATTAAAATACGAAAAACAATACAAAACTTGTTCTTAATTTTTCCTGCTAATATACGAAAAAAAGTTTTAATAACTACCCATAATCAATTATCATCAAAGAGATAATTAATTATATATACCAATTATGTTAAAATA
>Ga0123341_1001017_pt1 | contig 19908 bp, 12 predicted proteins | sample Turbeapinknodule_FD_89959 | JGI IMG/M metagenome (GOLD analysis project Ga0123341, IMG submission 89959) | Root nodule microbial communities of legume samples collected from Mexico - Turtle bean Mexico pink nodule | ecosystem: Host-associated > Plants > Roots > Nodule | place: Mexico: Nepantla...
AATTTATTCATTCTTTTATTATAATCTAATACATAATTGTTAAGCCACATAACAATCTTTATTATTGGGCATTTTAAATTTTGCATCGATTCAAAGTGAAGGAAGGAAGGTCTGACAAGAGTCTTAGAGTAGGGAGTAGTAGGGACCTATATTTTGACAAAAAGTTATTTCTTTTTATATTCATAAATTTGCTTTTTTAGGTATGGCACGTCACAATAATTGATGCCTCATAATGTCACACTATATATAGCTACAAGATCGTGAGGATTACGATTGAGAACGTAATTTACATCCTAATTTTTAAGTTCTATTACGAATTTCTAGAACTAGATTTTTGCTATATATTTTAATGTGTTATCCTAGATACATAGCCTAAAAATATTAAATATATTCCATTAAGTATTTTTAATAATTTAGAAACAAGTGCTGGATAAATTCTGAAGTTAAATACTTAAACTAAGAAGTTGGCACAGTGGTTACATGGCTTTGTGCCCATTTTAATGGCGATGGTTCTCTTACTTTAGCATTTAATGAAGCTGTGATAGATAAGCTTGCATGCATGAAGTTGTTTGTTCATAATTAGTTGATAATAAAATCAATTTAAAATTTGAAAAGCACTTCTCACTCTTTCTCTCATTTATTAATATGTTTCTTTTATTCTTTTTGTCCAATTTCGGTTTCTTAATTATATATTAAAATTGGAATTCTTAAATTTTCTAATCAGTTGATTTATGTAATGTTACTCGTAATGTTTTTAAAAGTTCATTACAAATATATGTTATTAATGATTATATTTTGTTAATGTTAAGGTTTTCTAAACACATTACTTTTGTAAAAGTAAAGAAATCAAATATGGCTAGCAATCGACGAAAACAAAATCCATTGGTTATCAAAATAAGATGTGACAAAATGTGTTATGATAATTGATTTTTTTGAGACAAAGATAAAAAGAGAAAAAGAGAAATACAAAATAAAATAAAATAAAATAAAAACAGAAAATATAAGAAAGGATATTATAATGGATTTAACTTGCCATAATCTTGAAAAAGACTATCATACACCGTTTATTAAATCATAAGTGAAGAGTTTGGCAATGGGGCATAGCTAATAAAGATAGTTTTGAAACACTCCAATAAAACTGATTGAAGTGATAACCAAATAAACTACATGTGTGGATAAAATTTTCAATTGATTTTAAAATATAATAAATTTAAATAAGTTTATACATATAAGTTTATAAGAAACACAATTTTATCCAAAGTTCAGTTTAAAATTTTAGCTAATAAAGTGTATTTGATTTATGTTTTTCGGTCTGGTGTTGGAATCTTTACGGTGTATGAGTTTTGTGAGATTGATATGTAGTGTTTATGGTTATTGATATGTCCAGTTTGGGGAGTTGTGGTGTGTTTTTTTGCAGGTTATTTATGGTTTATGTATCCTCCTCGTAGGATCGGTTTGTTAATGTTGACACTTGGTTATTTGGCGCACTTCAGTCTGTTGCAAAGATATTGCTTAGTTGTTGGATGTTATGTCTTGTATTGAGGGTGTGATCTCTTTGGTGAGTTATTTTTGGTTTACGTTTCCTTCTTGTAGGATCGGTTTGTCGAGTTTGGCACTTGGTTATGGCACTTCAACCTGCTGGCAAATATTTTGTTTTGTTGTTGGATGTATGTCCTATATTGAGGGTGGGATCTCTTTGGTGCTTGATGTAATTGTATTTGTTGGATTTCTATATCTTGATCTGGTTTATTATTTTGGTTTGTAGTGTAGTGTATGTTGGATCCTTAGTTGGTAGGGTGCTGAGAAACTTGTTTTGGGTTTTTTTGTATAATTAAGGGTTGAGACACCCTGAGATGTTTCATTTTATTTTATTTATTCTTTGTTGATAAAAAAAACATAATAAATTAATTGTAGGCATGTCCATCTTAAGAATACATCTACATCCTTACAATTTTTACTCTAAAAGCATCTTTAGTTTTAAATTTTTTATCAAAATTTTAAAAGGAGAGATAAGATCTCTAACATGAAAAATGAGTTCTTTTATAATATTTCCAATAAAAAGGTATCATATTTTAAATTCTCTTACTAAAAAATCATGGTGAGACCTACAAGAAGTTAGTTAAGATTTTAAAAGTGATATTTTAGAGTAAAAATTGGATGAAATGTTGTATCCTCCCTACAAGAAAATCACTGAATAGAAACCAATTTTAGAGACAAAAAATAATTAGTTGCTATAGTGACTAAATTAGAGACTATTTTAAAAATTAAAAAAAAATTATATTCTAAATTTGGTAGCAAAAACATTGGTAGCTAACTAAATATTAATTTAAAAACTATTTAACAATAATAGAAACTAATTTAGAAACAAAAAATTATTTTAAATTTTAAAATGGTCTATAATTTAGTTACTCTAGCAACTAATTATTATTTTTTTTCTAAAATTAATTTTTATTCAATCATTTTATTGTAGTACCTATTATTCATACCGAGAAACATACATAAAGTAGTGTAAGGTAAGATTTCGGTAAGGTATTCACGCTTTTAAGAAAGAAAAAAATATTTTCTTTTATTTAAGAACCACCATATTAAATTGGATGGTCTCTCAATATAATTTAATAAAAAAAAGTGTTGTATTAACTAGATTTAAAGTTATTACTCTATGGATAACATATTAAATTATTAAGATTTATTGTATGAAAAAAATGAAAAAGAAAAGGGTTTGATTAGTTTGTTTGTATGTGGATATGTAGGGTTGTGTGAAAATGAGTGTAGAATGTTATGGTTAATGATGTTTTCCATGGCAGCTAGGTATGTTTGTTTGTTTGTGGGTTAGAAGAGTGATTATGGTATTTGAGGGGAAAGGAAAGAGGTAAGGAAGTGGATAACGCAGACCATGCCTGAGAGTTGAGAAGCACAGCGAATGAGAGTGAAAGATTTTGGAATATGTTGAGAATAAAAATTGGAGAAGAAGATGCAACTTGCTCTCTCCCAATCCAGATTTTTCTCAAAGTCAGAACACACTAAATAGGGCTCAACCTAAAGCCAACTCGCCCATAATTCTTTTGTCTCATACACCCCACCATTAATTAAACCCCTTCTTCTTCTTCTTCTTCTTCTTCTTCTTCCTCTTCTTCTCTTTCTCTTCTAACTCTTCCAACACAAACGACCAAGAACCTAAGATGAAGATCCAGTGTGACGTGTGTGACAAAATGGAAGCCACTGTCTTCTGTCCTGCAGATGAAGCTGCTCTTTGCCGTAGCTGCGATCGCACCATTCACCACGCCAACAAGCTTGCAACCAAACACCCTCGCTTCCCTCTCATCTTCCCCACCTCCCAAGACTTCCCTCTTTGTGATATCTGCCAAGTACTCACTCCTCTCTTCAACTTTCCACAACCCTCTTCTTCAACATCTAACACACATATACATTCTTTCAAATTATTCAAACTAAACTTAATACAAAACAACCCCACTTCACTATGAAAGAAATTTTTCATTTTTCTATCTCAGTTTTCTTATCTTCAGATATCAGTTCTTTCTTCATATTCTTGGTCTCGTTTTTTTTGAAGAAAAATAGCTTGTTTTAACAGGAGAAGCGTGCATATCTATTTTGCCAAGAGGACAGGGCATTGCTGTGCAGGGAATGTGACCTTCCAATCCACAGAGCGAATGAGCATACGCAGAAGCATAACAGGTTTCTTCTCACGGGTGTGAAGCTCTCGGCCACTTCTTTGGATTCTGCTTCCTCCTCCACCAATTGCACCGATACAGTCACTGCCTCTGAAGGAAAAAACGGTCGATCTAGAATCAACAGACCCAGATCAATTTCCCATGAAAATCTCACCTCTTCTTGGAAGGCTGAAGACAACGTGGGCAGCGACACTGGTTCGGTTTCAACCAGCAGCATTTCTGAGTATTTGATCGAGACAATACCCGGTTACTGTTTCGAAGAACTCCTTGATGGTTCATTTGCACCTACTAATGGTTTCTGTAAGGTTTGCTTTACACCTTATAATATGATGCAACTTGCAAGTATATATAGCTTGTTTTTCTTCCGAGGTTTTTGTTTAACAACTTTGAACCCGCGTTTGTTGTTGCTGTTGTTTTGTCGTTGTGGTCGCAGAAGCAGAACCATGATCATCGTTGGGCGTTTCAGAACCAAGATCTAGTTCAACTTAGGACGTGTTTGGTTGGAGTTAAGGAAATTCCAAATGGGGGATGTTATGGTTGTGCCGTTCCTTAAAACTAGTCATGGATTGATAAAAAAATCTAGACCAACTACTTGTAAAAATCTGTTGGAAAATATCTTCCATGATTTGTTATCTGCGTTTCTTTTTTATAAACTGAGTGTTTTTATTATTATTATGCTGATTTGGCTGATTAGTATATATAATATTTTTTGGGGTGAATTCATTGAATAGCATGCTCCACTTTCTAAAACGGGTAGCATGTTTTGATATGACTTGTAACTTTAGGCGTATAAAAAATGTTGTTAATGAGTTATGAATCTTTAAAGCTATGGAGTATTTTGGGTAACATGGCAATCAAATTGTCATAATTCATAGTCAATGCTATTAAACAACAACAACAACCGACAGTTTTTGCCTAGTTGTAGTGCGACGTTGATTGATGTGATGGATATCAGGATTTTTGAAGCTGTTAATATCGTCACCTTGGGGATATTCAGAGAACGACTTCACGCAAGCTTCAAAACCTAACATGGGGGTTGGTACACGGGCCATTTCTCTTTCATTTTCATTATAACTCTATTTTTCATACAATTCATTTTTTATATTTGACATTATTAAGAGGCCTAGTTAAATTAATTACAACCTCAAATTTTACACCAATGTTTTGTTAACACATACAGAATCTACTTGTTCGTCAAAGTTGTTATGTTGGAAGGAAACATGTTATTTATAACATATTGATAGTAAGGGTGTTTGTTCTTATAAATTAACAAGTTTAATTCCCAATAATATTTTGTGGCTCCAACTTTTAGTAAAATATTTGTTATGTGTTCTTACCTAGTGTTTTGGTGAGGATTTTAGTATTATTATGTAAAAATGTTTTCTGTCATAGACAGAGAAGAGGAAGTTTCACATAAAAAAGAGATTTTCTGATGTTTAAATCAACAAAAATATAAAATAAATAATATGTGTGTTAAATATATATATATATATATATATATATATATATTGAATAAGATAAAATTATAGTATTTATAGACCTTTTAGATAATGACTCTTAAGTTTATCTTATGATAGTCACTAGCTGATAAATAGTCTCAAGAATTATAACTCATTTAATTTTTAATTAACTGTTTTACTGTTAGTAATTAGAATTAAGTTATGTGACTATAAATACTTTCAAATTTACGATGGATAGGTACATTATGCTAATTTCTTAATCTTTCTTGTATTTTTTTTGTTAAAATCATTTTTCTTGTAAGTTACATTGTGCTTGAATAAAGAAAAGGTTAAAAAAATGAGATAAATTTTGAAACTTAAATGGAAAGAAAAAAAAGTAAAATTACATTTAATTCAAATACAAAAATCAGTCAAACCATTAACTTTAGATAAAAATTATATTTTTTTAAATTAGTATTAGTATTAGTATTTACCTATTTTATTACTTGCTAATTCTTTTAATTAAATTATCATTAGTAAATTTAGTGTAATGGTAATTAAAATGTTTTTCCTGTGTGTGAATTGAGTTTTGAATATTGCCAGAGAAAAAAACAATTTATATTTTTTACCATATTTCAAAGTTTATTTTAGACCTAAATATATGTTGGACTGACTCTTAGTAAAAGAAAAGAGTATTTTAATTTTTTGTGTTTCACTTTATTCTCTTTCTTCCATATTTTTTTTTTTTCCAAAACAAAACAAAGCAAAAGAAAAATATATTTATTAATATTTTCTTTCGTTTATATTTTTCCCCTCCCAATTAAGTATACCATAAGTCATCTCTTTAAAAATTTGATACCGAACTTAGTTATTCTTAATAAATTATAAAATAAAGTTTAGCAAACATGTTCTTTCTACCTTATTTTATAAAGTTCCCTAAAGTTATATACATTCTTATACGATGAGAGTTTATTACTAATTAAACACACGTTCCTGCTAATGCCCATCCAAGTTTTATCCAACCTGAAGAGAAAGATGTGAGCGACGCAAATGCCATGTTTTGCTTTTCTACAAACGAAACTATAATCATAATTGCGTTGGATACCCGGTGCTTATGGTTTCATATTAATGTCAATTACCTCAACCAAAAGCAAGGTTCAAACAGACACCGGTAGTGCTTTTCCACCTCGTAGAATGTTATAAACTTCTTAAGATGACATGTTCCATATAATTGAAGAAGTCATTTTTTTTATTTTAAAAAAATGGAGATATTATTTCCTCAAAATAAACTCATGTTAGCAAATAAGCTCTGCACCAAATATAGATTGTGGAAACCTTGCCCCGAACGAAATTAATTTCCCACTACAACAATTCCAACGTTGAAGACTGCACATGCCCAACGTTAAACATAACTACGATTTATATGCCTACAATTGAATCAAAACGCAAGTCAAGAACATCACATCCTGAGTATTCTTTTAAATTAACAAAGCGCAACAAACGAAGTTTATTCAGTTAAATATGCTCGCCGAGTTATTATAAAAAAAAATTAAAATGGTAAACATAAACAGTGATTACATTTAAATTAAGTCCTCAATTTTGTCACAAAAATGGTAACGTCAATTTGTTTGGCAAAATAATGACTTTTTTTACATAACATTTATTTAGCACAAAATTTCATTAAAAAGTATTTTTTTTTAAAATGTTTAACGTCAAAACGGTACCATTTATTAAGTAAATCAAATTAACCAGTACAATTATATTAAGCTAAATCAGAATTTCACTTCAATATTATCTTATTTCGCTTTAAAAATATTTTATTTTTAAAACTATTAAACATTTTCCTCGTCGACCTCTAGAAATGACAAAAAGTGGCAATTGAGGATTAAATTTAGTCGATTAGAGCTACCCAAATTAAATAACGGTTTTGATTTTCTTTTTTAATTAAAACACTTTCTAAAATAAATAAAAAATACAACAAAACATTATCTACAGCACAATTTACTAAGTGAGGCTATGATTCCGGTTAAACTCTAGCAAGGTCTCCTGTGTTTGCATCCCATTAAATGTGGGTGTCGTACTGATAGATAATGGGTATGAAAAACTACGGCATAACGGATGAGCAAAAAAATTCTGCTAGATTTCATAAAACAAACGTATAGTGCATATGTACTTGAGCAGTGCTGTTTACACCTCTTTCCTTTATACATTCTTTCTACACACCCCTTTGTCTCCCCTATTATACAGTTCCCATGGGGTAGTATAAAAGAAAGAAAATATTGATATACCTTTTAAACGGCTTTACGTACAGGCAAACTAATAAAAGAATTGCACCCATTATAGCATGGAGTATATTAACTCAATGGGATAGAGCCCTGCAAAGATTAGAAAACCGAAAATGGAAATAGTTAATATTTTACACATTTTAATGGAGAGAGTTCACAAAACTATTGTAAGATAATAACAGGACCTCTATTATGTAAAAGCAAAAATCCTATCTGTAATATTTGTGCGGCATATTGGACACTCAGAACAAGCAAGTGAACAAGATTTACACACTGCAAGATCAAACGAGAGAGGCTATAAGTATTTTGACAAAAATTGTAAACGCATAGGAAAATCATCGAATAAAATTAGATTAATAGATTCAGGCAAGATTGGAGAAGACTTACAGCAAAAATGTCGGCATGGAAGCAGAATTGCTGCAGTTGGAGATTCAAAACATACTTTACAAACATGGGAATTGGCGTCGCCATTCCCAAGGTACTTGAGCTCTTTTTCCTTCATTTCTTGCATGCGCGCCTGAAATCATAAATTGAACCAAAACTCATCAAAGTCTCAGCAATGAGTTGCATAACAAATTTTAGGAAGTGAAAATCTCTCAAATGATGTCTACGTGCACTAAGAATAAAATTAATATTGAATTAGTGTTTTTATCATCACTTTTATTCCATAACTATTATGATTATAATTTGTTTTCCTTTAGTCACATGCAATACCCAAATAAAAAAGAACAAACAAACTATGATTAGAGGAAGTCATAGATAATTTAAAAGTGCAAAAGCTAAAAGATAACATATTTGAATAATTTCTCCTTCAACACTTTTAGTAAAATTTATTCAAACAATATCTTACTCATTTTCACGATGAAGGTCCAATACATTGAGGATTAAGAACTAAAATAAATGTGGTTGACTTTTCTGTAAGTTACAGAAAGTCGTTAATTGCATATCGCAATTTAAATAAATAAAAATCTCATTGCTTTTTATAGTTGGACCTGGACGTTTGCCAAGAGATATTTTTTTTATTTGTCTTTCTTGTGACTATCCTTATGATATATGATTTAAAGAATTTAGTTATTTTATTACATATAAAATTACAGAAAAATATTTTTTGTCAGTTTTGTATGTCTTCCTACATAAAAGATTGGGGGATACTACATGCGCTGTTTCGGTGTATTTTCAACAAAAGAATAGAAGTATGATAGTGCTCATTTAAACTCGCTACTCTAAACTAATAGAAGGAATAAGTTGTAACTCCTAGTCTAATTTACGCTAATCACTCTATAGACACGAATGAGATATATATTAACGATAATGGTCTTCTATATAAAGAGAGCACATACAAGTTCAGTTAGCAAAAATAATATTGAAGATTAAACTGATAAATCATAAATAGATAGATAAAATGATTGGGTCAGTATTTTTTTATCAAAATCAAATCAAATTTATTTAATATCCCATTATTCATGGTCTTTTGCCAATAATAAAAAAAATTATCTTTATTCCTTTTTTTCATTATTCCTGACCCAAACTCAATAATTTCAAAACTAACCGAAAATCAATTAAAAAAAATTTAGAAAAATATAAATAATTGCATCACGGGGTTACCTTGAGGCGAACAACCAATGGCTCTTCTTTGGGAATTTCATCATCCGGTTTTGGTGCATCAAAAAGCTGCTCCTTGGGAACTATATTACTTTCAATGTCATTAATTTTTGTGTCATTTATGTGTTGTGCACCATCATTTTTTTTATCCATGTTCGATTCTGGAACAGCATCCCCTTCTTTTTTCAACTTGGCAACAAGGATCCACATATTTGCTAGATCATTCTCCAAGGCCTCTTCTCTTTTCTTAGCCTCCTCAGCTTTTTTCCTGTACTGTTCCTCCACAAATTCCTTCTCGGCTAATGCAGCCTCCAGAGCTGCCTCTCGTTGTTTCCTAGCCTGTAGTTCCATCTTCAAATCATCAGCATCAAGACTCCATGACTCAAAATCATCAACAACAGCTCCTGAAATTTCATTAGCACGGCTAGAAATCCTCCCCTTCCTTCCAGATCTTGCTTCACTGAACTTGCGGTTAACACCATTAACTGTTTGCACAACAGCACTACGAGAGTTGACCAGATCTCGCGTAGCCATCAGTTCTTTTTCTAACTTTGCATTCTGCAATGAAAGTTTTGTCACCTCCCCCGCCAAATTTTTCAGTTCCACAGCAGCAGCAGAGGCCAGTTCTTTGGCATAAGAAGCTTCTTCAGAGAGTTTCTGATTCTGCACACGCAACCCACTATTCTCTTCTGACCAGTGAACTTGCTCTAGTTTTAGTTTTTCATTTTCAATTTCCTGAAAATAGTGAAGAGAAGTGATTTAAATATTAATCTTAACACGGAATTTCATTAATAAGTACTGGGCAAAGGCAGAGGAAGTATTTTTGCAAGGCAGGGAATACAAAATCATATAAAAGGGAAAAAAAACAACAAAAATCAAGTAAATAGAATCCAAAGCATATAAAATATTCACCTATACTACTACAAAAGCAACAAATTAAGTTACCTGGGATTGTATTTTCTTTTTCAACTCATCAGCGTGTTCTCCTGATGCACAGTGTTCAGAAGACATTAACAATGTACCACCAGTTACTTTCGCAAGTTGCTGCTCTAGCTGCTTCACCTTTTCTAGCAACTCTCGGTTTTCAGAACACTGTTAATAAAAGAAAAATCGAAGAGGGAAATGTCAATATAGAAACATGTATACTGATGAGGTTTCCATCATCCTTAATTTCAAGGAGGGAAAACAAAAAAGAAAGGGATCGCATAGGGATCCAAGTACACTTGCTTAGCTTAAAAGTGAAGAGAAAAGGTCAAAATGTTCAGAAAACAGTAAAAAAAATAAAACCAAGTACCTTATCATTTAGCTGTTCCTGAAGGACACGGTTGTCTGCCGATTTTAGCTACAGATATTTTAAAAACACAAATTAAATTTTAATGAGTGGCCATTATTGATCACGGATTATATTATGCTAAAACGTATACTGCAATTGCCAAATACTAGGGGAGCACAATTTTGGAAACAAAATGACAGCTCAATAACACCCAAACAAAGCTAAAGTACTACTCACCTCCAACTCAAAGGCCTTCTCATTACATTGAGTCATTAACCTTGTCACTGTCTGTCACAACAAACCCATAAGGAAAAAGTATAAATGAGCTTTATCATAGCATTTACATTAATATCCAGGCTTCAAATCTATATTTATTAATTTCAATACCAATATCACTAACCTGCTGCATTTCAACTAGTGATGAATTAGCCACTGGAGATTCTCCAGTCTCAATTTCAATTAATCTTTGCTCTAACACTTTCATTTGCTTCCTTTTTTCTTGGATCTCACGTTCCAAGTTCTCAATCTGTTATTGAGACAGCATTTTAACGAACGGCAAGCATTTCAGTTAGTAATGAAGACTGTAACTTTTGTTAAAATTTTATCACTCGCTTAAAAGTAGCACGTCGGGTACTAAGCATTACAACAAAATGTGAGGGGAATCAAAACAATACCAAAGTATTGTTTGGCATCAGTAAACACGTCAAACAAACTTGACTGACAATGTTGTAACGTTTAGTTGGAGACATCATTATTGACGAATTTAAAAATATCAGAGAGAAAGTTACTGATTATTAATTTCCTAGTGCTTTTATACCAACACATTTCAATGCAACATTGTTTGAAAACAAAGCAGAATACCTGAGTTTTGGAGCCTTCAGGGTGATTTACAGATTGCTCCATCAACCGCTTCAGAGTGCTGGTACTTAAAGCAACATCTCCAGCTAGCATTTTGACTTGTTCAACAAGAAGATCCTTCTGATCAGACGCTGTCATCCCACCCTACAATTCAACTAGCAGTCCCGAGTCACAATTTTAATAAAACATACAGCAACAAACTAGTTAAATAATGAGTGCATAAATAAGAAAGAAAAAGGTACAAGAAGTTTAGGACACATTCAATCAAGACCAAAGCTATGGAGATCATCGGCCTAAGGGAAGCATGGGAAGCACCTTAATTTGCTATATCAAATTATCATTGTTCTATTTGCGTTCTAACTTATAACAAACATACATGTGGCTTATGATTGTCTTGTGAAATATTATAGTTGTTGTAGATCTTACATCGACTAGAGATTAAAACATTTCATAGTATATAAGTAGGTGCAAACCTCACCTTATAAGCCATTTTTTAAGGTTGAGACTTAAAGTCAACTTCATAATAATAATTGTTAACTTGTTTTGCTAAGTTATAGTTTAAAACTATTACATCGAGCACTATGTAGATCATTTAAATGATATTCACACACACGTATATATGGTTATTTTTCATTGTCACTAAATACTACTACCCATGTTACGACTCACAACTCAAAAATGAACTTGCGAATTCACAAGTTGAATAGTGATTTTTTATAACCACCCGCTTATTTCTTTTGGATCAATTGAAGGAGGTATTTTGCATGAAAGTTTTGGCTAAGTTGTAACATGTGATTGCAGTCCTAGTTAGATAAATCCCCTCCCTAGGATACGCCTCCATCACTCAGGGCATTGACGTTAGCAAAAGGAAAAAAAAAACTTGGCCCTGGAAAAATACTTTAAGTTACTCATCTTCTATCTGAGAAATTTATATAAAAACATAAATTGAGGTCTGATAAAAAGTAACACTTTGTTACAGAGAAGTTTTATGAGTTTACCACTGTCAATTTTGTTCTACTGATCAGTTCACCAGCTTGCGTTGATTCAGTAATAGTACTGCTAGCTGGGGAGAACTCTTCATTCCATCTACTAGAAGTTCTTTTATGCCTAACGTCATGAAACACATCAGATGACACCGCAGAAGTATCTTTCTGACTCTCATTTTCAGTCAACGCACCATCAGGCAAGGCATCAAATTTCTGGAAGAAAAAAAATACACGTTTACTGTGTTTGCCACCTGGTCCAAAAAGTCAAATAATGAAAGTTTAATTTGAACATAAGAGGGACATTTAAGAATGGTTTACATGAAAGCCCCTGTAAGCTTTCAAGCATGTCCAACAAGGAGTTATTTACTAAATTAGTGATAGAAGAAACACAATCACTGGAAATGTAAATTGAAAAAAAATTGCTCTAATTAACTGAAGGATGAGCTCACATCATCCTCGCCAACAGAATGACTTCGCTGATGGTTGGGAACATCAGTTAGATATCCAGGAATCGCATTCTTTGAGGAAACCAGAATGAGTTTGGTTAGTCTCTGGATCCTACTCATAAGAGCAGCTTTGGCTTCCTCCTCTTCTTCCAATCTTGATTGCATTTTCACTTGACCTTCTTCCAACTACGCATATAACAGTACAAATAAATTAGAAAAGCAAAGATGGTTACAAATCACAGAAAACATGTGTAAAAAGTAACAACTAACAATAGAAATGAATATCCGGAAAGATAAAAACCTTTTGCTTTAAGGTCAAAATTTCCTCATGATTGACACCAACTACCATTCCCTTCTTTAGTTGATCAAGTTCAAGTTTGAGGACAGAAATTTCTCTCTGGTACTTCTTAATTAGAGATTTCTCATCAATAATCTGTTAGCAAATAATTTCACAATGAATAAGCAACCTTTCATGCTTGTAGGCATGCAATTCAATAGATAATCACTAGCTTCAGCCAACCTTATTGCGGGAAGCATATATTTCTACTCGTTTTGCCCTGCTGGCAAACTTCAAGGTATTATGAGTTTCCTCCATATTGCTGGATGCTGGAGTTACTGTGCATATAAGCTGAAATTTTCACATTGCAAGAAATTTTATTGTGGTGCCTATACACAAACAATCTAACATTGCAGGGACAAAATGAAAGAAAAAACCAGAATACCCATAGCTTACTAAAGATCCGCATTCAAATAGAATAATAAATCTACATGATAAGAGACAGAAAATTGTACTTAAACTATATAAGAATTGAAAACGCTGTAGACCCAAAACTCACTGAAACATGCCCATGTCCACTAAGAGATGATTGCAAGAGGCGGGTCAGCTTTGAATCTCGATAAGGAACATGAGATGCCTTCCCCTCGCTCAATTTCCCGATAACCTTCACAATGAAATCACAAAATCAAGACTAAACCTAAGATTCCCCATCCACCCCCAAAAACATTACAAAAAAAATGTAAGCGATTTCATCTATTCCCACTAGAACAAAAGGTGAAGCCTTGGCACTGCTAGTCTACTTGCAATGCAGGAATGTTCTTTGAAAATTGTTCTAGGTCCAGTGAAACAGATACAGGTTTTTTATCAACATATAACAGAATGTGATATGGTAATAAAATAATTTCTGGTTGCTTCATTACCCAATAAAATTTTCAAAAAATATTTCTTTTCAACCAGTTATAAGCATATCTTCTAACAAAGATATTGCAAGTCATACAACTAGTCAGCTCAAGTATAAAAAAATTGTCACAGCTTCTCCCATGTAAAAACATAGAAATTATGAAGTACAAAAATAATGCATAACTAACTACTACATTGACAAACACAAATTTTGTAACACCTACAGTTCCAAGTGTCAGAAGACTTTTGTTGATGTAAGATCCTTCCTTTCTTCTTAATCCAGTTGTTTCAGTTTTTGAGCTCTCAGATCCAGCCAAATCAATCAAGTTCTGAAGAAGAAAACAAGCAAAGTGAACCAAAATATCCAGTAAGTATAAACAAGGAAATATTTTGGGAAGCCATAAATAATTTTTACGTACTAGCTGAGAGAAGATGACCCCATCATAATCATCACCATGAGCACTGCTCTCTATCATCTGCAAATGTATTAGATAACTATAACAATAGAGCTCGGTTGTTTTTTTTTCTTTAAAAAAAAATAAAATAATAATAATAATAATAATAAACAGCGGGCCTGAAGAGGTCCAAGACCAACAGAAAGCCAAAATACATGTAATCATTAAACATATTCTTCGGCAATAATCAATCAGCTTTTAAGAAGTATGTAGAAAAGGCAAGTACAGCAATTCACACAAGCAAATACATTTGGCAAGTTAGCATTTTCGAAACTACAAAGCCTCAGGCCTGATTCAGGTATTCTTTATTCAAATGCAAGCAACTACCATATCAAGCATGCTTACCAGTGTAAATATTGTGTGACTCCGGCTGCTGAAGAGATTAAAATTGTTTGATCCAACATGTCGATGCTCTGTGGTGTTAAAAGGAAAAAGAAAAGCTTGTTAAAGAATGTTTCTCAACCAACCATTAGTCAAGATTCTGGTAATAAATAACATACAATTTTGAAAACAAAATAGGCAGAATTGTGGCACTATCATTCTCAACATAACTACCTTCTCCAGCAGCAATAAAGGAAAGTGCATGTCCAGGAGATAGAACAACTTCTTCCTTTATACCCTCCACATAAGTTCCCTGGAAAACAAACCATCATAAAAAATAACGTTCCAATTAGACTAGAGAAAGAAAACATAACCTATCAAGTTCAAATTTAACAATAACTTCCTAAATTTTCTTTGAATTACAAATGCTGTCATTTTATTTCTTTAATGGAAACTATAACACATGATTCCAACTTAGAAGTGAATCTTTTAATGTACAAACACAAAACAACAAAAACATAAACATTCTGAACATGGTCACAATTACATTGTAAGGGTAGAAAAAAAAAGTGGAAAAAATAATAATACTCAAATATCAGAATTTACTAGGGAACCAATTTAGTATCAACAATTGCAACAAGGTAGTTTTATTTTTAGGTTAAAATTTCATACATTTTTTTTTTATCAGCAATGAATTAATGAACTACCCTAAACCCTAAACCCTAAAATTTCATACATAATACATGGACTCCATTCCAAGATAACTAGAAATATCAGTATTCATGTATAAAAAGCCAAACGGAGACAGATTAAGAGACTCGTCATTTACAGATAGAATAAAAATAGTGAACTAAGTACTCTAAACAGAATTCAATTGAGATGAAATAGTAAGAAACTAAACCTGTACATCTTCTCTAACTCGTAAATTTTGGCCAGTTGGATCAAGTAAATCATTTATCACCTGATACCAAGAAGAAACAACCAAAAATATTTTCAGCATACCAAACATTAAAACACAAACAATACAACAAGCAAGAAGGTGACAATCAATGCCACATAGTGATAGAAAATTTAAGGCAAGACAAAAAGTGTTACTGTACAAGGGCTAAACTGTGTTCAGCACAAAAATGATGGAACAAGGGCTGTTTTGTCATTTACCTCGTTGTATATTTCTAGATATGACACTCGGAGTAAGAATTCTCTTCCTGGGGTCTGCAGTAAAAATACAGTTAGGCACCCCAAGCAAGATGAGAGTAAAATAAAATTAAGATGGAATACTTTGGTAATCAACTCAAGTCAAGTTGAAATAGCAACCATAAACTATTATGAATCAAAACCTAGGAGTCAAGTATCCTTTGAAAGTAACTAAAAGGAGCACCAAGATGACCATGCAGAGAACAAAGCAAGAGAGTGATACACTATCAACAAAAGATACAGCTGCCACACATGATTTCAAAGCATAAACTATAATGAACAACAATAGCATGATTCTAGATATGTGATTTAAACAATCAACAACTACTGAGCTAGGAGAATAATCTTACATCTTGGATCATACTGAAAACATCCTTTATAGCCAGCGGTATAACACCAGGTGAATTTTGGTCTCCCTGTACATTATTATTGAAAACAAAAATCAGAGCTTAGAGACATAAGTGGAGAGATCATGTCTACACAGAAAAGGATAAATTAGAAAATGCAGTTCAAAGGTATAAAGTACTTTGAAACCAAAGCAAGAAACATGACAGTGTAAAATGGGGTAAGAACTACGATTTAATCAAGCATTAGCAAGCTACAACCAAATTTAAAACTTCTGCAGTGGACATGCTAATAGGATCATTATACAAATGGTTGCAGCTTACAATAAGTAAGCATAACATATTACCATCCTTTGTATCCTGATAAAATGCATATAAGGAGCATTATCAGTCACCGAAGAAGATTTCTTATTGTTACTTTTGCATAAAGGACATAAGTATATCAGATCATGGTAACAAACTTTCAGAGAGACCAAATTACTTGATAATATCATACTTTCTACAATTCAACAAGAGGAAGAGAAATTGACAGTCCCAACGTAAGGTTATGTTAAATGGGTAGCAAGAATACGCTATCAAAACTACATTTACTGGATGGAAATAAACGGTTCAACGACTGCATTCGTGTATGTGATTTCATAACTAAATCGCATTAGAATACAAAACTCCTATACTTTGCTCAATACTTGTAATATAGTCTTTATATGTGTGTCCTACACATACCTTTTTAACTTGAACTAAATCATAATTTCAGATATACATTGTCAGCACTGCCAATATGAAATTTACCAATTGCCACCGAAAATGATCCTAACCCTAAAAGTTGTTTCATGCGTAATTGATTGTCCTACATCAGTCATACAAGTGTTTATTGGTAGTTTACAGATTCTGCTATACAAAATAATAGTTAACTGTTTATCCTGTCCAATTTCCAGAAAAACTAAGTCAACCATAAGTGGATCAATCTCCTTTAAACACCACCCAGAAAATAATCTTGTGATAAACTCTCCTTTTCAGATTTCATCTCAAAACCAATTGGCGTTAAATGAAGTTGTACAACAGATATATAATCACACTTCTAGGCAAGCAATATGGAACTTCTCAACAATCCTTAACCACCGTAATATCTAAGAACAGGTGGAATAATATTACCGTCTATATTTTTCACAAAAGAAAGTATACCAAGTCGATGTTTACACGTAGTACATACATATCATATGACATATGTGCTGCTGTGTTCAAAAATATAAACCAATACAACATCACTAATGTAGAACATATCATCGATAACCAACTCTAAGAAAAAGAAAAAACTGTAAAATATTGATGACACGCAAGTTGCAAATTTGCAACATGATTATTGACGAAAGGCGATACATGAAAAATGAATTTTCAGCACAAAACGTAAAATGGAAACAAAAAGGAAAACGAAATCAGTAATTTAAAGAATGACACTTACATGCATAGTATGAGTCTTACCACTACTTGTCACTCCATAGGCAAACACAGTTCCTGCAATATTAAAAAAATCATCTTCAATCAACCAAAAATAATTAATGAACAACAAAGAAGATGACTTCCAAATTTAACAGAATCCACTTTTCACTCTAACACTATACCATAATACAATTAATCAGTTACACCTAGTAATTCAAGTAGACACAGAACCAGTATACAACCATAATAGTTTTCCTCAATCCATTAAAATGACTTGATAGTACAAAAATTAGACTCTGCTCGCATCACATTGTCATTTTGAATCGAATCCAAAACCAACACTCCATACCGTTGACGCCCTCCATGGCAGCCTTCACCACAGGTTTTGCCGCTACTTCATACACTTCTTCAGAATTGGTATGTGGTCCAAAAACTCTATCTGCCACAAATTAAAACAGAGTTCTAAATTTAGCATCCACAGTTTCTCCGCTGACATCAAAAGCAAAGTCAATCTTCCAGTAGAAGCCTCATTGACTGATAAAAAATCAATCAACACGAATGACCACAACACCACACGAGGAAGACAATAAGCAATACCAAATGCATAGGCAGTAGCTGGATTATACTCGTTTCTGACAATCTTGTCGCCATCCGCATACCACGCGATCTCGTCCCCTCTCTGATACTCCCTTTCACTACAACCGAACCATTCAGTGAGAGAAATTCAACCTCAGATAACACAAACGAAAAAATCGAACGATTCAATCGCGCAGCGAATGGATCTGAAAGCACAACCTCAGATCTAAGCATTACCTCAACGGCCTAAACCGAATCGTGACCGAAATGCTATCGCCGGTCCTCGACGAATCCACCGGCTCCGCAACAAGGTCCTCCTCACCGAAGGCCACCGGAGAACGGCCGGCGTAACCTTGAGAGCCGTTGTACGTTGACTCGCTGCGACCGCGACTCGGAGTCATGGATCGGCCACCGGAGTTGAAAAACGACGACGAAGAGGATGAGCCGGAGCGAGGCATTAACCTTCCGTTGGTGAAGGAAGAGGAGGAAGAAGTGGATGAATAAGGAGTGGAAGGTTTACGGTAAGAAAACGGCGAGCTACTCCTTCCGCGTGAGGAAGAAGCCATAGAGTTCAGTCTCACCGAGTTGGTGACACAGTAGAAACTAGCGACGCAGCGAGGGAGAAGTAGCGAGGGGAAGAGAATGTGTCAGAATTCTCACATGGCTATGCAAAGAAAAGGGATCAAAATTTGGTTCTCTTGGCTTTTCATTTTCTTTTCTCCGTTGCTTCCTTTAGATGGTTTGGGATATTATTGTATGAGACAAAGAGAGGAAAACACGCAAGCACGCACGAGCACGGAGACACAGATCGTTTCGTCTTCTCTAGTACACAGGAACTAGCTCTAGCCGTGAGTGAGGATGAATGGAAGCAGAGAAAACGGAGAAGATGCTCATCGTCACAGTTCAAATTTAATTTCCTTTTTTAATATTTTTTAGTTTTGAATCACAAGAGTTTAAACTTCTTCTTTTTTTATTACAAAATGGAATAAATTGAATTTCATTTAATTTTACCAGGACAATAATGAAGTGGGTTTAAATTGAATTAAAGTGTTTGGAAGGACCCGCGCCGCGCACGATAAAATCGAGTACTGACGAAATGCCTTTCAAAAATAGGATGTGAGTTGAGCGGGAATAACTGCGCCAGCCGATCACCAATAATTTCATTTCATTCCATCATCAATAATAAGACAAAATTGTAGTTTACTTTATAATAATTATTTTACACTTTTTTTTCGTTTCATTCTTTCTACAATGAATTCTTTTTATTAAATAACTAATATATGTAAAATAAAAACTCTAGACATGCAATTTTAATTAATAAAAAAATATTTTGTCTACCTATATTTATTTTATTTTTAAACGCAAGATAACTCCTTCATTTATGACAAACTAATAATATAGAGATAATTGACTACTTTGTTTAAATTTAAACTGACGGGTTGGTTCTCAAAAATCGACATCTAATTTTTTTTTGCTAACATATTTTAGTTCATTTTTTTTTTTAAAATTCTGGTCTTTTATATTTTGAGAAGGTACTCGTTAGTCCGTTTGCCATATTAAATTAACGCGGTTAACAATTTATATTTTAAAATAAATGGAAGATAAAAACTAATATTAAAATAATAACTATTGTAATCACCGTAATTTTTTAATTGTAGAATAAGAAAAATAAGACGATCACATAAAGAAAATGACATGAGGTAAAGAAAGTGGAAGAAAAAGATAAAAAAAAAAATAAGAGAGAGAAGATAAGAGGTAAAGAAAATGTTAAATAAAAAATTAACCTACCATTTTCAATTTTATAAACTTTATACACAGAAAAAAAT